>Ga0209867_1000003_pt1 | contig 253016 bp, 239 predicted proteins | sample GWRWmT4_4Nov14_FD_187197 | JGI IMG/M metagenome (GOLD analysis project Ga0209867, IMG submission 187197) | Sand microcosm microbial communities from a hyporheic zone in Columbia River, Washington, USA - GW-RW T4_4-Nov-14 (SPAdes) (version 2) | ecosystem: Engineered > Artificial ecosystem >...
AATGACGCCAAAGCCGCTTCCACAGCCGGCATAAGTCGGCTGCCCAATATCAATCCGTTCAACAAAACCAAAACATACCTCCAAAACAAAACCCCGTCGAAAATCGACGGGGTTTGTCAGCAGTCTGGGGCCGCCCGAAAGGCGGCCCGTTTGCTTTGAGTCAGATGCGTAAGTGGCTTAGCGAACGCCCAGCCGGCGGATCGCGTCCGGCGTATAGCGGTCTTCGGACAGTTCGTCCGCATTCCAGCTGATTTGCGGCTCCTGGTTGACGAAACTGTCGACCAGGTAACGGCCGGCGTTCAGGTCATAGGAAACCGCACCTACGCGGTCGCAAACCGGGACTTCGTAATAGGTTTGCGCAAACTGTTCCTGCACACGCCACAGGTCGCCACGCGCGTCATAGGCGCTGGTTTGCAAGATAAACCAGCTATCTTCTTCCATCCAGAACTTGCGCTTCGGATAGATATGACGGGTTTCGGGGCGCACATTGGCCTCAAAAACATGCGCGCGCTGCAATTCGTAACGCGGCAGATCCTGATTGATGTGCGGGCCAGCAGTAAAGATGTCTTTATACTGCAGGTCACGCTGCGCCAGACGATAGTTATTGGCCGACATATAGGTTTCCTGACGGCCGATATAGGTCCAGTCGTACCGGTCAGAGGCGCCATTGAAACCACCGAAGCTGTCAGTCGTTTGCAGCCCGTCAGAGTTGGTGCCGGGATTGTCATAGGCGATGTTCGGCGCACGGCGCACGCGGCGCGTACCAGGACTGTACACCCATGCCTTGCGGCGGCCTTCCGCAACATTGATGGTTTCGTGAATCAGGACCACGTTACCCGCACTGCGCGCGGGAGCAATCGTGTTGGAGATATATTTGAGAGAGATGTTGTTAAGCTCCGATACATCCTTGATCGCAGGATCACCATAATTCTGCAACACTTCGTCCTGGGCAACATAATGGGTAAAGTCACCACTGCGGGTTGGCGCGGCAAACACCAACTGACGGGTCACCTTGAAGTTGCGATACTTCAGACGATGGTTCCAGATTAATTCCTGCGTAACGCTCGGGATCGGGAATGCAGTCGTGCGAATAGCGCCCTTGAACCCTGCGCCATCCGGAGCTTCAACGCTGTTCAGCGCATTGCTCTTTATGACTTCATACACCGCAGGCGGTTGCGCACAGGAGCGCCGGGACTGATAGATGTTCATCTTGTAGGAATCAGGATACGCCTTGAACATCGCCAAGGGCATTTCGCTCAGATTTTTTGCATACTGTGCGCTGTTCGCCCCCGTGATTGTGAATAGCGGCTTATCAGCCGAATAGGGGTCCGGATGACGGTCCCCCATCTTGTAGGTGACATTTGATGGCGGCTGAGACAATCCCCCAGTCCATTCAGGGATCGTACCTTCCTTGTTGCCAGACTTCTGCGAACCCAGTGGGGTCAGGTCTTTGCCAAGCCGGTCAGCGACCTCAGCTGGCACCCCTGCCAGCGCCGCAGACGACAGCAATGCCGTAAACGAAGTGGCAAAGAGGATGTTTTTTATAATCATGTTGGTGCCCTTCTTTATTATTACTGATTGATTCCAGGCTGAATCATGGCACGGCAACAGCCTGCCACTCAATTCAAGAAAACGTTAACTCAGGGCAAAACGGCCCCAGAAACCAGAGTTTTTGGTAAAGATTTCGTGATGAATGCAGCAGAAAAATGTGAAGGCTGGTGGATTGCTTCACTTCGTTTAGGGGCGGCCCCTGATTTTAGGGGCGGCCCCTGAAGGTTCAGGTGCAAATATGCATCTTCAGGCGCAATTGTAGAAACGGGTGTGGCTGGTTCAACCTGAAATCATCGTGCTAAATGCCCAAACACACATTTCATGATCAAATGATCACGGTAAAACTTGGGCTCCAGCTTGCTGCAACCATATCTATTCCGCCCCACGCCATCCAAAATTTTAAATAATCTACCACTTGGGTAAGGCTTAACCCGCAGTCCCGCCCACGGTCAGACCATCGATTCGCAATGTTGGCTGCCCAACGCCAACAGGCACACCCTGGCCACTTTTTCCGCAGGTGCCGATGCCGGGATCCAGTTCCATATCATTGCCGATCATTGCAACCCGTTTCAGCACATCAGGACCATTTCCGATGAGCGTCGCGCCCTTAACCGGCGCACCAATTTTGCCGTTTTCGATGCGATAGGCTTCGGTGCAGGTAAAGACGAATTTACCGCTGGTGATATCCACCTGGCCACCCCCGAAAGAAACCGCATAAATTCCGCTTTTAACCGAGGCCAGTATTTCTGCGGGGTTCATGGCGCCAGACAGCATATAGGTATTGGTCATGCGCGGCATCGGCATATGGGCATAAGACTGCCTGCGGCCATTTCCAGTAGGCGCCATGCCCATCAGCCGTGCATTCAGCCGGTCCTGGATATAGCCTTTCAGGATGCCGTCTTCGATCAGAACCGTATTGGATGTAGGCGTTCCTTCATCATCCACACTTAGTGAGCCGCGCCGGTCGGCCAACGTGCCGTCATCCACCACCGTTACGCCCTTTGCCGCCACCTGCTGGCCAAGCAACCCTGCAAAGGCGCTGGTTTTCTTGCGGTTAAAGTCCCCCTCCAGACCATGCCCGATGGCCTCATGCAGCAATATTCCTGGCCATCCGGGGCCAAGCACAACCATCTGCTCCCCCGCAGGCGCCGGGACGGATTGCAGATTGACCAGCGCCTGACGCAGCGCTTCATCCACAAAAGGCTGCCATTTGTCCGGGGTCAAATATGCGGTGTAGCCATTCCGGCCCCCAACGCCATGACTGCCTGATTCCTGACGATCCCCCTCGCCGGCAACAACAGATACGTTCAATCGCACCAGGGGTCTGATATCACGGACGCTTTCGCCCCCCGGGCGGAGGATTTCCACCACACGCCATTCCCCTGCCAGGGAACAGGTCACCTGCCGCACCCGGCTATCTTTTGCGCGGGCATAGGCGTTCATGTCTTCAAGAAGCTTTATCTTTGTCTCGAATGACGCCGTATCCAGGGGGTTGTCGGAACTGTAGAGCGCGCGATTCGTTCGCGACGGTCCAACCGAAAGCTGACCGGACTTGCCGCTTTGCACGGCGCGAACTGTTTGCGCGGCGCGGGCAATTGCTGCCTCGCTTAAATCCGCTGCATGCGCATAACCTGTCGCTTCACCAGCGACCGAGCGCAATCCAAACCCCTGTCCCGTGTCAAATGCAGCATTTTTAAGCCGCCCATCGTCAAAGACAAAACTTTCGGAAACCGAATATTCAAGGAATAGCTCCCCATCATCGCCACGATGCAGCGCATCATCCACCAGCGACTGCACACGCCTGCGGTCCATACCAGACTGGGTGAAGAACAAATCTTCTGAAATATTTCCGGAAAATCCGCTAGCTTGGGGAGAATTGGTCAAATTCCTATTCCTTCCAGTCAATCAAGCTGTATCCAGCCAAAGACACTCTGGCGCATTCAATGCGTCAGACCGTATATAGTACACTGACGGCCCTGAAAGAAGTCTAACATGCCCGGGAGAAAAGAAATGCCGCAAAGCATGGCCATTGAACAGGAAGCATCGGAAATAGCCGATTCGCTTATCGCCAAACACGGACCATCCGCGCAGAATGTCGCCGCGCTGTCGCTGTCCGATGCTGTCACCGCAAATGATCTTGCAGGCTATAAAAAATGGCTGGCGGTACGCAAAATCATACTCGAAAGAGGAGATACCATCCGCTACACCCGCCGCCTTTCCGACAAGCTGATATGGGCCATCGAGCAGGCGCTGGAACTGGACCTGCCGCAACTTGCTGCGGTACTAGGCGTTATAGCCGTAGAGGCGCGCAAGGCGGAACAACAGGTGGCAGACGATATTCGCTTGCATGGCAACAACCACCCGCCCCTCGGGGGCGGCATTAATACAGATGAACCCGAATATACGCGCCGCCTGAGCGATAAGTTAATCTGGGCGCTGCAACAATCCGTTGAACAGGGGCAAATCGATATCGCCACCATGCTGAAACCGCTTTATGAAGTTGCGGTCGAAGGGGATGCCGCACGTGCAGCCGCCTATAAGGAGCGCAACCCGTAAGGGACATCCCGCTATTAGTAACCATTCTCAATTGTTGGCTCATTTGGGCCGTTTTTTATAATACTATATTCTCACACATATCATCTGTACTTGCAGTTTCATGGCGACTGTGGTTTGTGAGGGGCTGGATTCGGGTCTGCCTTGCGCAAGACTCAGTGCGGGTAAAAACAACAGGGAAAACAGATGCGTTGTATATCCAAGGGCCGCCGCTTCGTAAGTGAAGCACTGACGGCAGCGTTTATGATTTTTGTATCAGCGGGCGCCGCGATGGCTGAAACGGCGGTCAAATGGCAGATGGGATTCCAGCCGGCGGCATCGCCGATCATGGAGCAGATTACCGGCTTTCATCATATGCTGCTGATATTGATAACAGCCATTACCCTGTTTGTACTGGCCCTGTTGCTGTACATCATGGTGCGCTTCAACTCCCGGGCCAATCCGGTCCCAACCACTACTACCCACAATACCGCGCTTGAAGTGATCTGGACTGTGATCCCGATCATGATTCTTATCGTCATGGCGGTTCCCTCGTTCCGGTTGCTGTATCAGGAAGATGTGGTGCCGGAAGCCGAAATGACACTGAAACTGACCGGCAATCAGTGGTACTGGAATGTAGAGTATCCCGACTATGGTCCGATTACATACGATATTACGATGCTCGAAGATGCGGACCGCCCTGCGGATGCGCCGCGCCTGCTGGCTGTCGATAATGATATCGTGGTGCCGGTTGGCACAACAATCCGGGTGCAGACCACTTCGGTTGACGTGATTCACGCCTTTGCCCTGCCTGTGATGGGCGTCAAGATTGACGCCATCCCCGGGCACCTGAACGAAACCTGGTTCAAGGCGACCCGTGAAGGCACTTTTTATGGCCAATGTTCCGAGCTTTGCGGCTCCCGGCACGCCTTCATGCCCACAGCTTTCAAGGTTGTGAGCAAGGAAGCCTTCGCAGCATGGATTGAAGAGGCGAAAGTGAAATATGCTTCTGCACCTTCACAGAAACCGGTTGGTCTGGCATCCGCCACCCCGGTTCACTGAGACCCTTTACGCAATTAAATGATACGACAGAGAGAGTAGTTCAGATGAACACAGCAGCCGGCTCGCACGACGAACATGCGCATCATCCTACGGGATGGCGGCGCTATGTTTATTCCACCAACCACAAAGACATTGGCAACATGTATCTGATCTTCGCTATCGTAGCGGGGATTATCGGCGGCATTATGTCCCTGATCATTCGCACCGAACTGGCCACGCCGGGCGACGATATTCTTGGTGGCAACTATCACCTTTTCAACACGCTGGTTACCGGGCACGGTCTGATCATGGTGTTTTTTATGGTCATGCCCGCATTTATTGGCGGCTTTGGCAACTGGTTCGTGCCGCTGATGATTGGTGCGCCTGATATGGCGTTCCCGCGCATGAACAATATTTCGTTCTGGCTGCTGCCTCCATCGATCTTACTGTTGGTCATTTCGATGTTTGTTGAAGGCCCCGCAGGCGGTTTCGGCGCAGGCACCGGCTGGACAATCTATCCGCCGCTTTCTTCAAGCGCAGGCCATCCGGGACCTGCTGTTGATTTCGCCATTCTCAGCCTCCATTTGGCTGGCGCCTCGTCCATTCTGGGGGCGATCAATTTTATTACGACCATCTTCAATATGCGCGCCCCTGGCATGACCATGCACAAGATGCCGCTATTCGTATGGTCTGTATTGGTCACCGCATTCTTATTGCTTTTGTCGCTGCCTGTTTTGGCGGGCGCCATTACCATGCTGCTGACCGACCGTAATTTCGGCACCACCTTCTTTGACGCCTCCGGTGGTGGCGATCCAGTGCTGTTCCAGCATCTGTTCTGGTTCTTTGGCCACCCTGAAGTTTACATTCTGATCCTGCCCGGCTTTGGCGTGATCAGCCAGGTGGTCAGCACCTTCTCCCGCAAGCCGGTGTTCGGTTATATGGCCATGGCCTATGCCATGGTTGCAATCGGCGGCATCGGCTTTGTCGTATGGGCGCACCATATGTACACAGTCGGCATGCATGTGGACATGAAGGCCTACTTCCTGGCCGCTACGCTCGTAATTGCGGTGCCAACAGGGATCAAGATTTTCTCCTGGATTGCGACCATGTGGGGGGGATCGATTGAGTTCAAGACGCCAATGTTATGGGCGATCGGGTTTATCTTCCTGTTTACGCTTGGTGGTGTGACCGGCGTCGTGCTGGCGAATGCCGGCATCGATGCGGCATTGCATGATACGTACTACGTGGTGGCGCATTTCCATTACACCATGTCCATGGGGGCCCTGTTCGGCATTTTCTGCGCCTTCTATTACTGGTTCGGCAAAATGTCAGGGAGGGTATATTCCGAGTTTTTGGGAAAACTGCATTTCTGGCTGACCTTTATCGGCGTCAATCTGGTATTCTTCCCGCAGCATTTCCTTGGACTCGCTGGCATGCCGCGCCGCTATGCGGATTATCCTGACGCCTTTGCAGGCTGGAATATGGTATCTACTGTCGGCGCCTATATTTCATTCTCGGGTGTGATCGTCTTCCTGATCATGCTGGCCCATGCTTTCATGCGCAAGGAACGCTGCGCGGACAATCCGTGGGGCCCTTATGCAACAACGCTGGAATGGACACTTTCCTCACCGCCGCCATTCCATCAGTTCAACGTTCTTCCGCACATTAAATAGAGATCAGAGTTTGTTTTCGGGGGGAGTAGATCAATTTCTTTCCCCGAAAACTCTTTTAGAAAAAACCAACCAGGTTAAGTAATGGACGGGCATCAGAACAGTTCCGGATACAGGATGGCTAACCAGGCTGCCGATACGGTCATTGGCGCTGGTCATGGCGCATCATTGCCTGCCGCCAGAATGTTTACCGCTGCACGCAGCGAAATTGCGCGCGCGCCGCTGGCCAATATTGTGGCCGAAGAAGCAACCGTGGGCGATTATTTCGCGCTGCTGAAACCCCGCGTTATGTCGCTGGTTGTGTTTACCGGGCTTGTCGGCATGATGATGGCGCCTGGCCACATCAATCCGGTGATTGGTTTTATTGCATTGCTGTGCATCGCTATAGGTGCGGGCGCATCGGGCGCGTTGAACATGTGGTACGATGCCGATATCGACGCCCATATGGAACGCACGAAAACTCGCCCGATTCCGATGGGCCGGGTCGCCCCCGCCGAGGCGTTAAATCTTGGTGTCACACTTTCGCTCGGCTCTATCCTGCTAATCGGCATTGCGGTGAACGCGACAACGGCAGCTTTGCTGGCGCTGACCATCGGCTTCTATCTATTTGTTTACACCATGTGGCTGAAACGCCGGACACCCCAGAATATTGTCATTGGCGGCGCGGCGGGCGCCTTTCCGCCAATGATTGGCTGGGCCGCCGTGACGGGCGCCGTCAGCATCGAATCCATTGTGCTATTCATGATTATTTTCATGTGGACGCCGCCGCATTTCTGGGCGCTGGCGCTGTATCGCAGCGAAGAATACGCCAAAGTGGGCGTTCCCATGCTGCCTGTGGTCGCAGGCCGTGTTGAGACCTGCAAACAAATCCTGATATACACCGCACTGATGATTCCAGTCGTCCTCGCGCCCTGGCTGATGGGGTTCGCCAGCATCTATTATGGCGCAAGCGCCGCAGTGCTCAGTCTGATTTTTGCTGTGCTCGCCGTGCGGGTTTGGAATGTGCGTAACATTACCGGCGATGCGGGCGACAAACCGGCCAGGCATTTATTTGCCTATTCGATTCTGTATCTGATGCTGCTCTTTACGGCGCTGCTGGCCGAAGGCGTTTTTTGATATGGGAAGCCGCGCATAATCATGCCAATCACTGAATTACACAAACGCAAGCGGGCCAAAAACCTTACCCTCGCCGGGATATTGCTGGGGATTATGGCGCTGTTGTTTGTCCTGACCCTGGTTAAATTGGGTGGCGGCTGATCTCCATGAAACAAACTCCAATCAAGCCTGATCTCCGCACGAATGCATCGCGCAACATTGCGGCACTGTGTGTTGCCGTCGTTGCCGGCATGATTGTTTTGTCCTATGCCTCTGTTCCGCTATACCGCATTTTTTGCCAGATGACCGGCTTTGGCGGCACAACCAATAAGGCGGAGGCCGCCCCCGAGCAGGTGCTGATGCGCCAGATGACCATACGTTTTGATACGAGCGTGGCGCGCAGTCTGGCCTGGGAGTTTGCCCCGGCGCAGGGCCCGCAGAAATTAAAAGTCGGCGAGGTTGGGCTGGCGTTTTTCCGCGCCAAAAACCTGTCGGACAAACCGCTCAGCGGCACCGCAAGCTTTAATGTCACGCCCGCAAAAGCTGGCGCGTATTTTTCCAAGATCGAATGTTTCTGTTTCACTGAGCAGCGCCTTGCCGCCGGTCAGGAAATAGACATGCCTGTGCAGTATTTCATTGATCCATCGATAGATGAAGATGAAAACATGCATGACGTAAAGACCATCACGCTTTCCTACACCTTCTATCCAACCCACCCTAAGGTAGCCGTAACGGCGACCCCGTAACGGCGCAACTGAAGAGAAAAAGCATGGCAGACGCACACGCCCCACAACATGATTATCATCTGGTTGAACCCAGCGCCTGGCCGATTATCGGTTCTATCAGCGCCTTTGTTACCGCCGTTGGCGGTATCATCAACATGCATGAAGGTCCCGCATGGATCTTCTTCCTTGGCGCCGCCGGGCTGACCTATACCTTTATCGGCTGGTGGCGTGACGTTATCAACGAAGCTGAACATCTCGGCAATCACACACCCGTGGTGCAATTACATCATCGCTACGGCATGCTGCTGTTCATTGCCTCAGAGGTCATGTTCTTTGTGGCCTGGTTCTGGGCATTCTTCAACGCCAGCCTGTTTCCGGACGCTACAGGCGGCATCTGGCCGCCAGAAGGCATCCAGACCTTAGACCCCTGGCATCTGCCGCTGCTGAATACGCTCATCCTGCTGACCTCCGGCACGACGGTGACCTGGGCGCACCATGCACTGGTGCATGGTGATCGTAAGGGCTTACGCTACGGCCTGATCCTGACGATTATACTGGGCGCACTCTTCACCACCATTCAGGCTTATGAGTATACCCATGCCGGCTTTGCTTTTGCCGGCAATATCTATGGCTCCACTTTCTACATGGCGACTGGGTTTCACGGCTTCCATGTGCTGGTCGGTACGATATTCCTGATCGTCTGTCTCCTACGCGCGGAACGTGGCCATTTCAAACCGGATCACCATTTCGGCTTCGAGGCGGCCGCCTGGTACTGGCACTTTGTGGACGTAGTTTGGCTGTTCCTGTTTGCCTGCATCTATGTCTGGGGCGGCAGCTGACAGGCCATTCCGCTCAGGGACGTGATGGAGTGCATCCGTCACCCCTGATTGCCGGACTGCTTTCCAGGTGTCCTGCCTGCGGTAAGGGGCCTTTGTTTCAGGGCTTTCTTACTGTGCGCCCTTGCTGCCCGGTATGTAATACAGATTTCAGCAAAATGGATTCCGCCGATGGACCGGCGGTTTTCATCGTTCTGATAGCAGGCGCCATCGTGGTTGCATCTGCGTTGGTAGTGGAAGTCAAATATCAACCGCCTTACTGGCTGCATGCGCTTTTATGGCTGCCATTGATCCTTGGCCTCTCATTAGGCCTGTTACGGCCATTCAAAGCCCTTATGATTGCTCTACAATTTAGACATAAAGCCGGGAATGGCCAGATAAATGACGACTAAAACACACCGGCCAACCCTGCGGCAGATTTTTACAGGGCTTCCGCTGGTTCCCAGCCTGATGACACTTGTTGCACTGGCCGTGCTAGTTGGGCTTGGTGTCTGGCAATTACAACGGTTGCACTGGAAGTCTGAAATTATCGCCACCATTGAGGCGCAAATGGCCCTGCCTGCCAGTCCATTACCCGCTGGTGACATCAACCCAGAGGAATGGCGCTATCGCAAAGCCCAGGTTGAGGGGCGGTTTCATCATGACAAAGAAATTCACATGTATGCAGCCAGCGCCAAGGGCAACCCCGGCTATCTGATCATTACGCCGCTGGAGCGCCCCGATGGCAGCTTCGTGTTCTTCAACCGTGGCTGGGTGCCAATGGACAAACGCAACCCCGAGACCCGCAAGGAAGGCCAGATCGAAGGTTTAGTAACGCTCTCAGGAATTTGTCGTAAACCATGGCTGCAAAACACTTTTGTTGCGGATAATGAGCCAAAGGCAAATATCTGGTTCTACGGCGATCTGGATGGGATGGCTAAATTTCACGAAATAGTGCACTATGCCCCCATATTCCTGGAAGCGGACGAGACTCCCAATCCCGGTGGTTTGCCAATTGGCGGCCAAAGCCGCGTCAAGATAAGTAATGACCATCTAAACTATGCCCTTACCTGGTTCAGCCTCGCCGTTGCCCTCCTCATCGTCTACGGCTTCTATGTCGCGGAGCAATTCCGCGCGCGCGAATAGCGCGTATCGTTCGCTGGAGCAGCGCTTTACCCGTATCAGCAGTCTGGACGGCACATTGTCCATGCTCGATTGGGATCAGGCCACCATGATGCCAGAAGGCGGCGCTGACGCCCGTGCAGACCAGCTAGCCACCCTGAAACTGATCCGCCACGAAACCCTGTGCAGCCCGGAGATTGCCAGTCTGCTGGCAGAGGCGGAAGACAACGATTCATCCCAACTTGATGGCTGGCAGCAGACCAATCTTGCCCGTATGCGCCGTTCCTGGCGGCATGCCACGGCCCTGCCCGCTGATCTGGTCGACGCCCTGTCACGCGCCGCATGCGAATGCGAAATCACCTGGAGGTCGGCGCGCGAAAATAATGATTTCAAGGCTCTGGCTCCTGGTCTTGATGTGTTGCTGCAATTAAGCCGGGAGGCAGCAAGCGCCAAAGCGGCCATTATGGGCTGTACGCCCTATGATGCGTTGCTGGACCAGTTTGACAGTGGCATATCGGCGGTGGCGATCGATAAACTGTTTGCTGAACTGGAAGATTTCCTGCCTGATTTCCTGCCCCAGGTTCTGGAGCGCCAGCGCAGCCTGCCTACGATCATTGACCCCTCTGGCCCGTTTCCTGTTGCTAGCCAGCGCAGCATTGCCGTTGCCCTGATGCGGGATATGGGGTTTGATTTTGAACATGGCCGTCTGGATGTCAGTCACCATCCATTCTCCGGTGGCGTACCGGAAGATGCGCGCATCACCACCCGCTATAGCGAAACGGAATTTTTGCAGGGCCTGATGGCCGTACTGCACGAAACCGGCCATGCCCTCTATGAACGCGGCCTGCCCAAAGCCTGGCGCAGTCAGCCGGTCGGACGCGCGCGTGGGATGATCGCCCATGAAAGCCAATCCCTGATCATAGAGATGCAGGCCTGCCGCAGTCAGGAATTCACCCGCTATCTTGCGCCAAAATTGGCTATGACTTTTGGCGATCAAGCGGCCTGGTCACCAGACAATCTATTGCGCATGTTTCAGCATGTGGAAGCCGATCTAATCCGGGTGCATGCCAATGAGGTGACCTATCCGCTGCATGTGATGCTGCGTTACCGTCTGGAACGCGCGATGATCGGCGGCGATCTGCAAATACGTGATCTGCCCGGCGCGTGGAATGATGGGATGCGCGATCTTCTGGGCATTACGCCCCCCAATGATTCCGATGGCTGTATGCAGGACGTGCATTGGGCGGCGGGACTATTTGGTTATTTCCCCACCTATACGCTGGGGGCGCTGGCGGCGGCGCAGTTTTTTGATGCTGCGAGAAAAGACATGACAGAAATTCTACCGGAATTATCAAAAGGAAACTTCTATCCTTTGATGGGATGGTTGAACGATAATGTGCATCAATGGGGTAGCCGCTACAGCAGTGATGAATTATTGCAGAGGGCGACCGGCACACCACTAGGCACGGCGGCTTTCAAGGCGCATCTTCGCGCACGTTATTTACCTGGTTAGGCCGGAACAGATTTTATGAAATATGTCAGTACCCGCGGGCAGGCCCGGCAATTGAATTTCGACGAGGCGCTTATGGCCGGCCTCGCCGATGATGGCGGCCTGTATGTACCACTTTACTGGCCCGAGTTTTTCATCCAGGACATTCACAAGATGGCCGGGCTTCCCTATGCGGAGCTGGCGCTGCGCATCATGCAGCCGCTGGTCGGTAACGCTATCGAGGCGGCCACACTCAAACGCCTCATTGATGAATCCTATGCCAGCTTTGACCATGTGGCGGTCACGCCTCTGGTGCAGCTTGATCATAATAACTGGCTGCTGGAACTGTTTCACGGGCCGACGCTGGCGTTCAAGGATGTGGCGCTGCAACTGGTTGGACGGCTGTTTGATCATGTGCTGACCAGGCGCAAGCAGCGCGTGAATATTCTGGTGGCGACTTCGGGTGATACCGGCAGCGCCGCGATCCACGCCATCAAGGGGCAGGAGGCGGCAAACATATTCGTGCTGCATCCCAAAGGCCGCACGTCAGAAATTCAGCGCCGCCAGATGACCACCATACTGGAGGCCAATGTGCATAACATTGCCGTTGAGGGCACGTTTGACGATTGCCAGAATCTGGTGAAAGCCATGTTCAATCATGCCGATTTTCGCACCCGTACCCACCTGTCAGGCATGAATTCGATCAACTGGGCGCGGGTGATGCCGCAGATCGTTTATTATTTTCATGCGGCGCTATCCCTGGGGGGCGGCTTGCGGTCCCTGGATTTCAGTGTACCCACAGGGAATTTTGGCGATATCTATGCGGGTTATGCCGCCAAACGCATGGGCCTGCCTATCAACCGGCTGCTGATCGCCACGAATAACAACGATATTCTGGCGCGCACCCTGGCCACGGGAAAATACACGCTGGGGCAGGTTCACCCAACCTTAAGCCCCAGCATGGATATTCAGGTATCCAGCAATTTTGAGCGGTTGCTGTTTGAAGCCAATTCAAGGGACGCAGATCGCGTGACCGCGCAAATGGACGCTTTGCCACAATCAGGCAGCTTTACCCTGTCGCCCGCAGCGCATGATTATATCACCAGCCAGTTCAGCGCCCATCGCGTGGACGAGGCTGCAACCTTGAATGAAATCACCCGCACCTTTCAGGAAACCGGCATGCAGATCGATCCGCATACCGCCGTAGGGCGCGCGGCGGCGCGTTTGCACCAGAACGATCCGAAAATCCCGATGGTGACCCTGGCCACAGCGCACCCGGCAAAATTCCCCGACCCGGTGGAAAAAGCCACCGGCATTCGCCCGCAACTGCCGTCCCGCTATCACGATCTGCTGAAATCACCTGAACGCTGCACCACACTGGTGAATGATCTTGCAACTGTTGAAGCTTTTATCGAGGCGAAAATCCAATGACACTGGCACCCCGCGTAACAACATTACCCAACGGCCTGCGCGTCGTAAGCGCACATATGCCGCATCTGGAAAGCGTCGCCATTGGTATCTGGGTGGATAGCGGCGCACGCCATGAAACCCCGCAGATGCACGGCATTTCGCACCTGCTGGAGCATATGGCGTTCAAAGGCACAAAACGGCGCAGCGCGTTACAGATCGCAGAAGAAATCGAAGCGGTTGGCGGGCATGTCAACGCCTATACCAGCCGTGAAAACACCGCCTATTATATCCGCGTCCTGAAAAATGACGCGCCGCTGGCGGTGGATATGCTGGCGGACATTCTGCAGGAATCCGTGTTCGACCCGTCAGAACTGGAGCGCGAACAGGATGTGATCGTGCAGGAGATCGGTCAGGCGCTGGATACCCCCGATGATCTGGTTTATGACCGCCTGCAGGAAATGGCCTATCCCGACCAGGCCATCGGCCGCACGATTCTTGGAACGCCGGACAGTGTGGGCGGTATGACGCCGGAGATTTTGCGCGGACACATGGCGCGCAATTACCGCGCCCAGGACATGGTGCTGTCGGCGGCCGGTAACATTGACCATGATGCACTTGTCAAACTGGCCGAAGAAAAATTCTCCAACCTTGGTCAATCGACGCACCGTGATCTGCAGCATGCACAATATCAGGGTGGCGACGCCCGCGAAACCAAGGATCTGGAACAGGTGCATCTGGTAATGGCGCTGGAAGGCGTCACCTATGAAGACCCGGATTATTTCGCCAGTCAGGTCTTCACCACTATTCTGGGCGGTGGCATGTCGTCGCGCCTGTTTCAGGAAGTACGTGAAAAACGCGGTCTATGTTATTCAATTTATGCATTTTCCAGCTCTTTCGTGGATACGGGAATTGCCGGTGTATATGTCGGAACGGGACCAGACAGATTGGGTGAACTTGTGCCGGTCCTTGTCAATGAAATGCAGGGAGTGGCCGGTTCTGTACGTTCCGACGAAGTGGCCCGCGCCCGCGCACAGTTAAAGGCGGGCCTGCTGATGGGGCTTGAATCCCCCAGTTCCCGGTGTGAGCAGATGGCGCGCCACCTGCTGATCCGGGGGCGCCTGCTAACCAATGCCGAACTGGTGGAAAAAATTGATTCGGTCGATGTCGCGGCGGTGCAACGCTATGCCGACAGGATGCTGAACAAGCCAAAATTAGCCGTTTCTGCGCTAGGCCCCATTACGCAGCTTGAATCCAGCAGCAAAATAGCGGCAAGATTCGGCGCGAGATAATTTCGCAGCGTTAAAATGGCTGCGTGCGGGGAGCATCATTCAGGATTATGTCCTTATTACGGCCATCGGCGTTGATGAGTGAACAGGTGCGGATTGAGGGACGCAGGGTTTTTCTGCGCGCCCCCCTCGTCAGTGATTTTGATGAATGGGCCACATTGCGCGAAACCAGCCGTGCATTCCTGACTCCATGGGAACCTATATGGCCCGCAGATGATCTTAGCCGTCCGGCATACCGCCGCCGCCTGAAACGCTATGCACAGGAAATGCGCGAGGATACGGGCTATGCCCTGTTCATATTCCGTCAGGAAGATTCCGCATTGATCGGCGGTCTTACCCTCAGCAATATCCGGCGCGGTGTGACGCAATCCGGTACGCTGGGATACTGGATGGGACAGCCATATTCGGGCCAGGGCTATATGCGCGAGGCGGCGCGCTGTATAGTGCCATTTGTGTTCGAACAGCTTGGCCTGCACCGGCTGGAAGCGGCCTGCGTACCCCGCAATGAACCGTCCAAGGCCGTGCTGCGCCATGCGGGCTTTCAGGAAGAAGGTCTGGCGCGCCGCTATCTGCGCATCAACGGCGTGTGGCAGGACCATCTATTGTTTGCGCTGCTGGAAAGCGATCTGGCCGCACGCCAGCCACGATTATGATGAATTTTCTCATGCTTCGCAGCCCCCCACCCCAGCCCTCCCCACAAGAGGGAGGGAGAAGAGCAGCGCGCTGTAGCAAAGCCCCTCCCCCTCTCGCCAAGCGAAGCTTTGGTGTAGCTTCGTGTGGGAAGGGGTTGGGGTTGGGCGCTGAGAAAAAAGCCATTTTAGTAAAAATTTCTCTGACCTTGTTCAGCGCTTTTATCACTCTCACCTCTCCCACCTTGGCCCAATCCACACTGACAATAGAGGCTGACGGCAACCCGGAATATCTGGCAGGCCTTGCGCAATTATTCGCCGATGCAAATCGCATTGCCCCCAATGCCCTGAGCGGCGAAGGCCCGTTATTGCGCATTACACCCGATGGCGCGGTAAGTGCGGCGGATAAAAGCACACTGTCCGCCACGGATCAGGCATTGGCAGAATCCGCACGGCGTTTGTTCAGCCTGTACCGGTCACTGGGCGGCCAGACGGGAACCCGAGCGCTGTTGTTACAGCGCACAAAAAACGGTTTGTTTGCGGCGCGCGAAGGCATGGCCGGAACATTGTCCCGCTCGCTTGGCGCCGCCATGGGGGGGGCGCTGCAAGACATTGCCAGGACGGATAGCGGCCTGCCGGCATCCGCAGCCGCATGGCTGCCGCAACTGACTGCGGCCCTGAGCAATCCCGGCATGCTTCCGTCCCCCTACCCCGTGGCGCGCGTCCTGCGAAATCAGCGCACTGTGATTACGCTTTCCGGTCCCGAAATCGCACGCGCTGGCGCCGACGCCATTCTGGCGGGGCCACCCGGCAGTACGATCAACATACTCAAAACGGAAGGCGGGCGTTTGCAGGCCAGCACTGTTTTTTCTGAAACCACGCCGGAAGGTTTCGCAAAACTGTATTTATACCGCAGCGGTGATGCGCTAAGGCCGGTTGCCAGTTTCGACATAGCCGTGGGTGCTGGCCGCGCCAGTGCGGCAGGGGCGGAACCCGATGATTATGGTGCAACTGCCAGAACCGCAATGACACTGTTACAGGCGGGCGCAACACGCGCCAGCCTCGAAGGACAAATTAGTGCAGCCAATGATGTCGATATGTTTTCGCTGCGCGTATCTGAGCCAGGCATGCTGACGGTGAATTCACGCGGATCAAGTGACGTCACGGCCAAATTGACAGACGCACGCGGCAATCCTGTCGCCAGTAACGATGATGGCGGGGCGGGCTATAATTTCGGGCTTACCACACCGGTTAATCCGGGCACCTATCTGCTTTCGGTCCAGCATTGCTGTGGCGGCAATGGCAAGTATCAGATCAATACCACGCTGACGGCAAGATAAGCCGCCTTTATTCCCCATACACTCCTCGAGGACGTTCGGCGCCTTTTTCCTGGAGTAACAATATCCCCTGATATTTTTCGCGGATGGTCATGGTGACATCACGGCTTTGCTGTGTGTCACGCACAACACGCGGCGTAATCATCACCAGCAGTTCGGTGCGTTGCGCCGAATTATTGGTGCGCCCGAACAGATTGCCCAGCACCGGCACCTGATGCAGGATGGGGATGCCACTGCGGCCTTTTGAGGCCTGTTCACGGATCAGGCCGCCCAGCAGAATGGTTTCGCCATCGCGCACGCCCACAGTGCTAAGGAAGCTGCGCTGTTGAATGGTGGGAGAATTGATGGTGGAACTGCCCGAGCTTTGGGTGTTTACCGCCGCGCTGACTTCCTGCACGATTTGCAGGGTTACCATGCCGCCGGAATTTACCTGCGGGGTTACTTCCAGCAATACGCCGGTGCTGCGATATTGCACCGTATTCAGCGTACGGGAATCATTTGTCAGCCCGTCGGCAGTTTGTGTGATGATCGGCACTTCATCGCCGACACGCAACCGCGCCACCTGATTGTCCAGCACGAAAAGTGTCGGCGCGGAAATCATATTGACGCTGGTTAAATCCGACAGCGCATCCAGCACAACCCGGTTCTGCCCTGCCCTGCCCGATAGCGAAAACGCAAAGCCGCCGCCCGGTGGCGATGACAGGTTTGGCGCAATGCCCGTGGCCGACGCGCCCGATGTCAGTTGGGTGATGCTGTCTTCATCAATTTTCAGTCCGCCCGTATCCAGGAAATATTGCACCCCATAGCGTAGGGTGTCGCCCAGGCTGACCTCTACGATTTGCGCCTCAATCATCACTTGCAGCGGGGCGATATCCAGTTTTCCCAGTACGTCCTTGACCTGCTGATATTGGCGTTCATTGCCCTGAATCAGCAGCGCGTTTTTGGACCGGTCCGCCGTGATGCGCAGGGGTGGCGGGGCAATGCCCGCAGCATTTCCCGATGGGATTGGCAATGCGATCTCCGCACCTGTACCGGTTTGCGTTGCATCCGGCGCCGTTTCGCGCGCGCCCGGTGCGCTGGTAAAAACTTCCTGTAGGGTTTTCACCATGTCGGGGGCGGAGCCATGCTGCATGAAATACACAAACACCGTCTGTTCATCGGCGCGGCGCGTGCGGTCCAGCCGCCGGATCCAGTCGCGCGCCTGGCTTAAATAGTTCTGCTGTGAAGACAGCACCATCAGCGCATTCAATCGCTCGACCGGTACAAAGCGCACAAGACCCGCAAGCGGCCCCTTCCCGGTATCGCCGAAAATATTCTCCAACTCAAACAAAATGGTTCGGACATCGACATGCTCAAGGCTGATCAGCAACACCGACTGATCGGCCATGGCGTTCACATCAAACAGAGCAATGGTTTCACGCACCGACTGACGTTCCGGCCCGGTGCCGCCGACGATCAGCAGATTGCGCTGTACATCGATATTTACCGGGCGGCCTTCGGGCACCAGCGGCGCGATGAGCTTCGCCATCTCTGCGGCGCCAATATAAGACAGTGCAAACACTTCGAAACCCGCACCCATACCAGACGGCAATCCAGCGCCCACCGGCGCGCCCCGTAAATCCATGCCGCTGGCGGATTTGATACGATATACCTCGCCCTGATTGATCAACACGGCATTCATGCTGGACAGGATCGCTTCCAGCACCGGGATCAGCGCGTCGCGGTTAACTGGCATGCCGGTATTCAGCGACGCACTGCCCTGTACGCCTGCATCAATGGTGAATGGAACCTTCAGCAGGTCGCCCAGGATGACGCCCGCAATTTCCGCAATGCTGGCGTTCTGAAAATTCAGGCTGATATCCCCCGCAGCCATGGCCGTGCGCGGCGTTGCATCGGGCGCTGAACCGCCGGGTGCGGGATAATATTCCTCAATGGGCTTTGCCGGAGCGTTCAACGGTGTCGTGGCGGTAGATACAGGGGATGGATTCTGGGGGGCTTTCGCAACCGGGGGCTGGGGCACAGGCACAGCCAAACGCTGGCGCTGATCCGCACAACCGGCCAGCGCAGCAAATATCGCTAAAAATAGAAATGCTGCATTTAGAGCGGGATGATATTGGATTGAATCCCCCCGCACTGTCATTGCCCGGCTTGTCCGGGCAATCCAGACACAATTGAGGCCTTTGCGTGTGGCATGGATTACCCGGACAAGCCGGGTAATGACAGCAATACGGGAAGGGCAAGGGATCAACCTAAAATCATCAGGCTCTGATAGATGCCGCCGCTTAAAAATACTCATGATCCTGTTCAATCTGCACTACCGCCATTATTCTGTAGGGACACTTCCTTGCGGTTTCCAGCCTTTTCCAGGACCAGCCGCTCGCGCGACACTTCCGTTAAAGTCCAGCCATCCAGTTCTGCCCCCTGCGCTATCCGGCTCACTGTGTCACCCGCCGCCTTGCGGATCAAGACCAGGCGCTGTTGCCCCGCAATCACCACCCCTACCACCGGATAAATGCCCAGCAGCATGACCTCGCCTGTATGGCCAGGATTCAAAGCCGGGGCCACAACCGGACGCCGGGTGGCCACAAAAACCGGACGCTGGACGATTTCGTCATATTTCTCAAGCGGCCCCGGATCATTGAAATCTGACGGGGCCTGCGGCGCATTTATGGCTACCCCCGGCCCGCTGTCTGTGACCATGGGATCGCGCAACCAGGGTATAATTGCGATCCCGGTCAACACGGCGCCCGCCGTCAGTAAAATCTTGCGCATGATCATTCTGCTGCCTGCCGAAAGCCTGAGACATCCATCTGCACGTCCAGATGACCGCCCGGCACACTATCCTGATCGCTGCGCGCCCGTACAAAGAGATTATCCAGCAGAAGCAGCGGCCGGTGACTTTCCACTGCATGCAAAAGTGCGCGCAGGGACTGTGTATTCGCCGTAACCCGGATACGGCCCGTAACGGCTTTCAATGGTGCGTCGCCAGTATTTGTCACCGGCAATAATTCGAAGCTTAACAACAACGCCCCGCTGTCCGCCGCTACCTCGCCCATGCGTTGCTGCAAATAAGCAGCGGCGGCGGCGGCGCTTTCCCCTGGCAGCAACAATGCGTCCAACGCATCATTTTTGCCGGTATGCGCCACTTTGCCGCGCGCAACGGCGCGCTGATAAATTTGCAATTGCGCCGATGCGGCCTCCAGCCTGTGTCTGGCATTGGAAAGCGCTTCCAGATAAGGATGCGCCGCGCCAAACCACACCAGCATGATTGCGCCCAATAATAACAATAACGCCACTGCGCGCCCGCGCATATTTTCAAGCGCACTCATTCTGTCTGCTCCGCCACTGATGCTGCGCGCAACTGAATGGTCAACTGAAATTGCTCCAGCCCCTGCACCGGGTCACGCAAAGTGGGCGCACTGAATTCCACCTTTGCCACCTGATCGAGCGCCTCCAGTGGCGCAATCAAATCTGGCGCCGCATGGGCTACGCCCTGTAATGCAAGGGTGCGGCCGGAAAGTTCAAACTGCGCCAGATGCGCCGTATCGGGAAGTGCGGCGCTGATTGCATTCAACAATGCTGTAACAGGCGGTCTCTGGCCACGCAATTCCACCAGATAGGTCATCTGCGATTGCGCATCCCCTGCCCCATTCTTTGGATCGTCCGGCAATGCGGCCTGCCGCGCCAGAGCAAGTGCTTTTTCAACATCTGATAACGCCACTGAATTTCGCCAGAAAGGCGATACCAGTGAAACCAGCAACAAGATGGATACAGCCGCCAGCAGAATTTTATGCGCTGGTTCTTTGCGCAGCGGCCTAAGAATGTGAACGGTATCGCCTGCCGAATTTTCGTTCGCATCATCGGCCAGTGTAATCCGATCCGGAACAATCCCTGATCTGGACAATGTTTGCAGCACCATATCCGTACTGGCGCATGGAACCAACGCCAGATGCGCCAGCACCCTGCCACGAGGATCAATCGTGTCTTCTACGTGATAGCCCAGATAGACCTGATCTGGCGCAAATGGGGTTTGCCGTTCAATTTCACCTGCAACGGCATCATAGCCCCGTGGCAGCGCAGAAACCGCTATGGGCGCCTGCCGCCGCAACCCCTGCGCCGATGGAATGCGCAGAACACATTCGGCGCCTGTTGCGCGATAGCGCGCCACCTGGTCACCCTTTCCGGTCTGTGATAAAAGTCCTAGCATTTGCGCGGCGCCACCAACACATCGCCGCACAGTAAAATCATTTCCCTCTGGAACCAGCACTATCACTTCGCGGGCAAGCCCGGACAGTACAGCCAGCCGGGGCGGGACGAGCGTTCGCAATTCAGCACCCCACCAGCGCAGAAACGCTGTGATGCGGCCTTGCTTCAAATCCGGATTTTGCCCCGTTTCAGACACGCGCCAAATGACCATTAAAAAATGCTGAACCAACTGGCCGGGTCGTCTGCCGACCGATCCTGCCCCCTATCTTTCATAGCATATACAAGGATCAGGATGTTAGAGGTGACGCAACGGCCATTTTAGCGGATTTTACGAGGCAGCCTGCATATTCCGCATGATCCAGCCGCCACCAAGCACACGGCTGCTTTCGCCCGCCTCATAAATCACGCAGGCCTGGCCGGGGGCCACCGCCTCTTCCGGTTGGTGCAGGGTAATATTGGCGCCACCTGCACCGTCCGGGAACAGTGTACCGGGAACCGGTGGCCGTGTAGAGCGCACCTTGACCGCAACTTCCTGCCCTTCAATAGAAGGCGGACTATCCCCAAGCCAGTTAAGCTGACGCACCCGCACATGACGGCTGAGCAATGCTTCGCGCGGGCCGACAATCACCCGGCGCTGGCCCGCATCCAGGCGCACAACGAACAGGGGTTCGCCCCCGCCAACCCCAAGGCCTCGGCGCTGACCAACCGTATAATGAATGATACCCTGATGACGCGCCAGGACGCGGCCATCGAGATGCACGATGTCGCCGGGCCCCACCGCATCGGGGCGCAGTTTTTCGATTACGCTTGCATAGCCGCCTTGCGGCACGAAACAGATATCCTGACTGTCCGGCTTGTCCGCCACCGCCAAACCAAGACGGCTCGCGATGGCGCGGGTTTCATCCTTGTACAGATCACCCAGCGGGAAGCGTAAATAGTCCAGTTGCGCGCCAGTGGTTGCAAACAGGAAATAGCTCTGGTCGCGATCAGGATCCACGGCGCGGTGCAGTTCCGGCCCCTGCTTGCCCATTATCCGGCGCACATAATGACCGGTAACAAGAGCCTGTGCGCCAAGCTCGCGCGCCACCTGAAGCAAATCGGTGAATTTTACCGTCTGGTTACAGGTCACACAGGGAACCGGCGTTTCACCGGCCAGATAACTATCTGCAAAATCATCCATCACTGTTTGACGAAACCGGCTTTCATAATCCAGCACATAATGGGGAATACCGATTTTTTCAGCTGCGAAGCGGGCGTCATAAATATCCTGTCCTGCACAGCAGGCGCCCTTGCGCGAAACCGCAGCGCCATGGTCATATAATTGCAGGGTGACGCCAACCGTATCATAGCCCTGTTCATGCAGCAGCGCGGCGGCAACAGACGAATCGACGCCCCCCGACATGGCGACGACGACCCGCGTTGCACCGGGTGCGCCCGGCAGGCCCAAATTGGTTGATTGCAGTGTATGTGACATCGCGCCTAAATACAGGCACCCGGCGCTTACGGCAAGCGCCGTGCTTTAGAGGAAGTTCAGCAGGCTGAGCTGGGATATTTGACGGAGCAAGTTATAGGAGGCCTCCACCGCCAGCTTATCCTGATTAAACCTGGAGATGGCCTCCGCCATATCCACTTCCGACAAATCGGAAATAAGCTGCTTGTTCACATTATCAAGTGCTTCATTACGGGTCGTTACGGTTTCGATACGTTTTGAGACATACCCGTTACTCGTCTGCAATTTGATAATTTCGGAAAGCACATTATCCAGATTGGTCACTTCAGTCTGGAGAATCGCGCGGTCGGCCGGCGTCAAAACCTGATTAAAAGGTGTCGCCGCATCATATTCCGCCAACCGCTTGACAGAGGCCATCATGTTAACACCCATCTCGTCCGCCAGAATGCTGTGTTCAATGATCAGATTTTGTTCAACGCGCACCTGAGCCTTCTGCTGGCTGTTATCAAAAAAACTTGCAATAGGCGATGCAACCGTTGCCAGATCAGCCAGATCCACGGCATTGAATGGCTGCACGTCTGTTCGTGATCCGGCAAAAAGAAACTTGCCTGCAAACCGGGTATTCAGCACAGCTTTACCCGACACAAATGCGCTATCCAGATCGATGGAGACAGTACGGCCACTATTAATCGCCAGTGAACCCAATATACTGTCGCGTAATGTTTTTGCGGCATCATACATTGCCGTCAATCCGGTATCCTGAAAATTGACCTGCGCGCCGACCTGTTGCCCCAGTTCAATAAATTGTAAAGTCCGGCTTTCAACCGTCCGGGCGCTAACAAGAGCTGCTGCATCGCGCGCTATCCCGTCATAGCGATCAGCTTTGAACCCGGTCGCCACCTGACGCTGATCATCCGCCACCAGGTTTTGCGCGCGCAGCATCTGGCTGACAATGGACTGCTGTTGTGAAAGCGTTGAAATTCGCGTCATATCACTATTCCCTTAGCTATTACACAGCATCCAGCAGAGTATTGAACAATTCCTCGGCGGCTTTAATCATGCGGGCTGCCGCATTATAAGCGTTCTGATAGACCACAAGATTGGCCAGTTCTTCGTCAAGATTGACGCCAGAAATATCGCTGATCTGAGAGTTTATTTCGTCCCGGATGCCGCTACGATCGTTACTGATCGTCTCGGCCTGCGCCGCCAGTCTGGCTGTACTTGACAGAATCTGACCACTATAATCGCTCAGGGTTGCAGACAGCCCTATGATATGCCCGGCCGCATCAAATTTTGTTATTTTGTCTTCCAGCGCGTGAAATGCTATTGCCCCGCGATCATCCGCGACACCAAGCGCAGCGGTCCCGGGCGCTGTTACATTTAGTTTTGCCAGTGCAAGCCGGTTATTGTTCGAGAGGATATCGGAACGCACTTCCATACCCGCCGCCTGGTTTTGCCGTGCGCCAGGCCCAATTCCAAAAATTTGTGAAAGACTTAGTCCCGTGCCGCCACGGTTTGTTAAATCGTTCACCGAATATAGCGTGCCCCCCTCGTAAGCAGGTGCAGGCGTGAAAGCGAGTTGACCGCTGGCATCCAAAGCAAAACTTCCATAAGGAGCTACGCCTGCATTGAGTTGCGTAATCACATCACCCACAGTCGCGCCGGCTACCGTGAGTGTAAAATCCAGTGGGATTTGTCCCTGTGCATCGATGAATTTGAACTGCGCCGTGCTGCCAAGTGTGAACCCATGAGCGGCGCCAGCCGAGATCCCTGTTTGATAGTGGCTTGGCTTATCGGCCCTCACCAGGTCATTAAGACCAAAGAAATGCGCAAAGCCACGTCCCGCCCGCGAACTGGGTAATGCGCTATCCTGCACCATCGCCACGCCATGGGCAGGGTTTGTGGCGGAAAGGGTCATTACGCCGTTCACAAAGGTGAGGCTGCCACTGGCGCCAAGCCCGGCATTAATGGCCGCAACAGCGTCCCCAATCGTTGCACCGCCAAACGCTACAGGCGCACCGCCATTAATCCGGTATTGATTATTCGTAAAATCAGCCTGGACACTAACGACAGTCAGGCCTGCAGCATCGGTAACACTGAAATTACTAATGCCAGAAAAATTATGCGCATCAGCCGCAAGAAGTCCCGTATTAATACCCGTCAATCGATTGGGCGCCGGCACTGCCGAGCTATCATTATGAATTGCATTCAATTGGTCCGCGAGTTTTGAGGCCAGCTCTCCAATCTCTTCTGCAACTTTTGGCAGGGTCACATCCCGCATATCAAGCAGGCCGCGCAACTCACCTGAAAAAATATGCGTCTCCAGCGGTTGCCCAACCGGATTAACCACACCCGTGGCAAAGTCGGTATTATGAAGCGTTATACGTGGAAAAATGGTGTCTGGCGTAACGGTAGCCCCAGATTCATATTTCATTTTTGTCAGCGTGGTGCTGACCATAAAAATACCATCCGACGTCGCAACATATGTTCGTCCGTCTGCCTGGGGTGAAATACGAATATCTATAATCTTGGATAGCGCCGTCAACGACTGCTGACGCTGGTCTATCAGCGCGGCGGCATCATTGCTTAATGAGTTTGAAGCGACAATTTGAACATTTAAATCATAGATATTTTTCAACAGGTCATTGACAATTCCGACGCGACCGAAAATATCCTGATCCGCATCACCCCTGATTTGTTGCACAGATGTTGCAAGTTTTCCCAGTTCATCAAGGGACGCCTGTACGCCATTAACACCGGCTCCGCGCCGGACATTCGAGGTCGGATCGACCTGCATCTCGGAAAGATCGGCAAACATCGCATTAATTTTTGAGGCGATAGAGTTGTTAGCTGACGGATCTCCCAGCGTTGACTGCAGCCGGTCATGGAGTTTCGAAATAATTTCCGCCGCTTCTGCATTTGAAGTTGCCTTGTAAGATTCACGGGTCAAAAAATCATTGGCTATGCGGGTTACATCTGAAACTTCAACGCCACCCAATGCGCGCGACTGAAGATTGACCTGACGCCGCGCAAAATCCGGATTATTTACATTTGCGATATTGGTAGATGTATGGCGAAGCGCCGTCTGGCTTGTTTGCAAGCCGCTAATCGCATTACCAAGAATTCCAATTCCAGACATTTTGACATCCTTTCTCGCATATATGTATGCAAGCTTGATGCCAGTCTTCCGGCAAGCGGCCTAATCCCAGAAAATAGCCATTTTTTCGCATTTTTGCGTCGCGCAGAAAGATGCCGGCCGCCACGCATGGAAGAATTTTCCCTGTTGGCGCTAGTTTCCGGGCGATGTTTGCCGGTCATCTCAAAAAACCGGAAATTGCGGTTTTCCTTAATCGAAAATCCCGCGCTTTTTGGGATTTTTATAACTTGGCCCGCCCCTTGCTAGTGATAGTTCGTCTTATGCCTGTTTGCGATCAGGCATGGCTACACAGAATGGCCGCCAGAAAAATGGTGGTGACGAACAGGGATCAAAATGGAACTGTTACAGAATACATCTGCACTGCCCGGCCAGGGAATAACAAATCCGGCCACTTCTGTGGCATCCCGCACTGTACCTGCAAGCACCGGGACTGCCGGTTTGCCGGCAGGCGCCACGCCTGACAGCCCCCATCAAGACGGCCCCAAGGGTATTGCAGAATTCGGAAACCTATTAGACATTATTCTGGGGCTTACCCCTGCACCAGAGAATATGGACAACAGAACCAGCGCCGTTGCTGATTTTTCAAATATATTCACGAACCCGCTGCTAACCGTTTTGCCGCAAGCCATTTTGACGAAAGCCCTTCCTTCTGTAATTTCAGCAGACGAAGCTGCGTCAAATAACGGGCAAACGCCGAAAAACGGTCTGCTTTCGTCTGGCACCCTAACTACGTCTTCCGGGAATGAAAAAAAACCGGAAACAGCGGGTCAGGATATTGCGGCAGATACAAAATCCGGAATTATGTATCCAAAGACCAACCTGCTGCCAGACTCCGAAGTTACCACTATCGTGACCAGGCCATCTGATGCAGAAGCACAAAACATAGCGTCTACTTCATCTGCGCCTGCGCCAGCCGCAACCTCAGACATGCAAATTAATACTTTTCAGGCGCCACAGGAAAATCATACTGATTCGATTCCCACATCCGTGGAAAATAAAACGGTATCCCTGACAGATAAGTTGCTGAATAGCGCCGCAGTCATATCCTTGCCGGTTACTGACAATATTCCCTTGAACACGATAGTTCCCGCACAGGAACCTTTACATAAAAAAACGCTCATCACGGCTCAAGCGGACGATAATAATCTGCATACAGATTCCAAGGAAATAATTTCCAGCGCCCTGCAAATTACCGCAGATTCCGCGCATGCTCCTATTAACCAATCCATTACACCACAACAGGCGGCAACAAACCCGCCGCCAATTGCCGCACAGGGCGCGTCGAACACTAAAACCGTTGACCAGAACACTACACCAAAAAAGAAAACCGAAATATTGACCAGCACCGTTGATACTGTGGCGTCACAGCAACCCTTGGATCCGCAAATTCCAGCCGAACCTGTTGCTGCGCCGGAACCGCAGCTTGACAGTCAGCACCAGAGTTTAACGCCAACGTCCCCGCGTGAAAATACAACGCCCCAGCATGGGGCTAATCCGGTGGTTTCTGAAGCAGCAGCACAGGTTTTACCGGCAGAATTAGCCGCGCCCCTGGATATGAAGCCAGCAACCAGCAGCAATATTCCTGCGGAAACGCAACAGGTGCGCCAACACGATAAGTCGCCCATTCAGCCGTTACGGGATTCGAATGCAGACCGGGGCGCCGTGTCGTCTGCAACGCCGCCAGCTACAACGGCCGTGCAAGCGCAAATTATCACATCACAGCCGCAAACAATTGTGGATGGGCAAGGTTTCACGCAGGCATTAGCCCAGGCTTCAGAAGGGCTTTTGGTCGCGTCCCCCGATGGATCGCAGCAATTCGCAGGCACGGATATGGCGCAGGGCGAGACGGGCAATATTGTTATGATGGACAAGCCGGAGGCCCTTCGCTCCGGCGCCGGGCCGGTACTACCTCGCGCTGAAACGCCATCCCAGCATGTAAGCCCGCCGATACGCGATATCGCCATTCATATTTCTCAACATGCTGACACGGGATCAAACCGCTTTCAGTTGCGGCTTGATCCGCCAGAACTGGGCCGTGTGGATGTGCGCATGGAAGTTTCCGCAGAAGGGAAACTGAGTGCCGTCATAGCCGTGGAAAGACCGGAAACACTGGATTTGCTGCAACGTGATTCACGTGCTCTGGAACGAAGCCTGATGGAAGCTGGCCTGAAGACCGACAGTAATTCACTGAGCTTCTCGCTCAAGGGCGGGCGGCAGGATCAGCAGCATGCTGACATAGCCAATAACGGGTCTGATAGAGGCAGCAACCCTTTGTCAGATGACTGGGATGACACTGTTGCACCTATAGCAGCGCGTTTTGCGAACCGCGCCGTTAATATCCACATTTAGGAAAAACGATTATGGCTGTAAACGGGCTGTCCCCGGCAATAATTTCGGATCCAAAAAATCCTTCGGCGGCGGCAGCGTCTGCGGCTCCGACTGCGACGCCTGCACCCGTTGTTGCGGCATCTGGTAATGCGCTGAATAAACTGGCAAATGATTTTGACAGTTTTTTGACATTGCTGACTACCCAGTTGCAAAACCAGGATCCGCTGGAACCTATGGATTCAAAAGAATTTACCAGCCAATTAGTGCAGTTTACGTCGGTTGAACAGTCAATTCAGTCTAACAAAAATCTGGAAAAGTTGATTGCGCTTACCAGCGGTAATACGTCGAGCGCCGCATTTAATTACATTGGTCGCGAAGTAAGAATGGCCAACAGCAGCACCAACCTGTCTAACGGAATGGCGAACTGGTCCTATGAAGTTGATCCAAAAGCGGCAAGCAGCGCAATTACCGTCCTCGATGCAAAAGGCAATGCCGTATTTACGGTGGAAGGCGTAACTGGCGCTGGCACACATAATTTCGCGTGGGACGGCAAAGACAAAAATGGCAAAGCGTTTCCTGATGGCGTCTACAGCCTTAGCGTTTCCGCGCTTGATCTCAACAAAAAACCCGTCACGGCAAAGGTTTTCACAACCGGCACCGTTACCAATGTGGAGGTTTCTGGCGATGAGCCATCGCTCTTTATTGGTAGCGTCAAAGTCCCTCTCAAGGATGTGCTGTCTGTGACCAGGAGCAGCAGTGCGGGCGCGCCACTCGATTATATCGGGCGTGAAATCAGAACAATAAATACAAACACGAACCTTACGAATGGAACCGCAAACTGGACCTATGAAGTTGATCCGAAGGCCGCCAGCACTGTCGTTATCCTGAAGGACCGCGCAGGCAAAGTGATGCTTGAACAGAATGTAACACCGGCAGCCGGCCTGAATACTCTGACGTGGAATGGCGTGGATAAAAACGGCGATCAGCAGCCCGATGGTGTGTACAGCATTAGCATAACGGCGGTCGACAAGGACGATGTTCCCGTCAGCAGCAAGGTGTTCACAAATGGCACGGTGACCAGTGTTGACTCATCAGGCAATCAGCCCGTTCTGGTAATCGGTGGCGTGAAGATCAATCTCAGTGATGTTCTCACCGTGACGGAACCGGCCAAAACAGCCACAGCCACAACAGGTGGATCGTAAAAAAACCAATGGCGTCCATACGGGCGTCATTCAAATCTCAATCGGCGTAATGAATGATGCGCCTCAACAGGAAGCCGGCCGGCGCTTCGAATAAGTGACGCCCGCAAGAGGAAAATCAAATGAGTATTTATGGTGCACTATTTAGCGGCGTATCCGGATTAACGGCGAATGCCAGCGCGCTTGGTATTATTTCCGATAATATCGCGAACCTGAACACAACCGGTTACAAGGACACGAAAGCGCGCTTTTCCACACTGGTTACGTCACCGGCTGGCGACCACTCCTATTCACCAGGCGGCGTACAGATCACCCCAAACCAGAATATCGACAAGCAGGGGCTGTTGCAGGCTTCAAGCTCCCCCACCGATCTGGCGATTACCGGCAAGGGCTTTTTTGTAACCTCTTCCTCGGCGACAGCCGGGCAAGGCGAAACACATTTTACCCGTGCGGGCGCTTTCCGCACCAATGATCAGGGGTTTCTGCAAAATTCTGCCGGTAATTATCTGTTTGGCTGGCCGATCGACAATCTTGGCAACCTGCCGACGAACCTGAGCGACCTATCCGCCCTTAGACCAATCGACATCAGCAGCCTGACAGGCACCGCCGATCCGACGACTCAAATGTCCTTACAGGCAAACCTGAGAGCCAGCACACCAATACACCCTTCCGCAGGCACTTATGCAGTTGGGCAGATCGCCGATGGAACGATCACGACCCCTGACTTTGTCCGCAGCATTCAGTTCTATGACAGCCAGGGCGGCAGCCGGACCATGAACTTCGGCTTTATCAAAACTGCGGCCAACAGCTGGAAGGCGGAAGCCTATGTTACACCGGCAACCGACGTTCTCGCCGGCCCCCATCCGGCAGGCAGGGTCGCAGCCGGCGATCTGGTGTTCCAGACTGACGGCACACTTGACGCTGCCACCACATTTCCAACCCCATCACCGATGGCAATTGCATGGGACACGGCGCTCACCGGTCTGGGCACATCTACCATTACCCTGGATATCGGCACTGTGGGCCGGCCCGACGGCATTACCCAGTTTGCCACCAATTCAGTGCTGGCTGCCGCCTCCATCAACGGTGCGGTGTTTGGCAATCTGCTGGGACTGGAAGTTAATAATGAAGGTTTTGTGACCGCAACTTTCGAAAATGGCATCCGGCAGAAAATTTATAAAATCCCTCTGGCCGTATTTCCCAATCCGAATGGGCTCGCGGCGCGTAACGGCAATTCTTATGGCCAATCGGACACGTCGGGCGCTTTCAGCCTGCTGGAAGCCACCCGGGGCACGGCGGGACGAATAGACCCTAACGTGCTGGAAGCATCGACCGTCGAACTGGCGGAAGAATTCACCAATCTGATTACAGCGCAACGGGCATATTCGGCCAACTCCAAAATCATCACCACAGCCGATGAAATGCTCGATGAGCTGATCCGTATCAAACGCTAATCCGCCTGACCGGGCGGCTGCTAAGCAGCCGCCCGGAGGCTTCGAAATATCTAATTAAGTCATTGTTAATATGTAACTTTATCGCATTTTTAACTGTGACCTTTAGCGCTTCTTTAATGGCCCGGTGATATTATCAGTCTGAATAAAAATGGCCGCATCACAAAGAGCCAGTTTTAACAGGAAGCCAGTTTTGGCATAAGCCATGGGTAACAAAATGCTGAACCAAAGTCAGACCATTACATCGCTAAGTGTGGCGGGACCGCACGGAACACCGATTTCGCTCGATGATCTGCCGCCGCCCAACACCAAACGCTGGGTCATTCGCCGCAAGGCCGAAGTTGTGGCGGCTGTTCGGGGCGGATTACTGAGCCTGCACGACGCCTGCGAACGCTACACTCTGACCATTGAGGAGTTCCTTGCATGGCAAAGCGCATTGGAGCGCCACGGTCTGGCGGGGCTGCGGACGACACGGATACAGGATTATCGTGAAAATCCAGAATAACTTCCTTCCGCAAAATTATCTTTTCAAAAAAACCGGGGGCGGCGATGCTCCCGGTTTTTTGTTATTTTTTTATGGCTAACAAACAGTTTGAGCCGTCATTAACGAGATATTCACGTAGCACTGGGTAAATATTGCCGACATGCCAGGACGGCGCCTGGCTGACAAGCTTACTGTGTGACGGATACCTGGATTTGAACGGATTTACAGAATTTTTACGAAAGCTGGGCGCAGGCCGCCTGATGGCGATGGGCGTTGTCACGGCTGGGCTTATTGCGTTCTTCGCATATATGACGATGCAATTCACAACGCAGCCCATGTCCCTGCTCTATGCCGATCTTGATATGACCGATTCCGGCGAAATATTAAGCAAGCTGGAAGCGATGAATATCCCCTATCAATTGCAGGGCGATGGCAGCACGATTTTGGTGCCCCAAGACCAGGCGCGGCGATTACGGATGACGCTTGCAGAACAGGGAATTCCTGCAGGTGGGACCGTAGGATATGAGATATTCGACAAATCAGACATGCTGGGGCAAACCAGCTTTGCCCAGAACATAAATCAGTTGCGGGCAATGGAAGGTGAATTGGCCCGCACCATCCGGTCGATTTCCAGCATTTCGAATGCGCGTGTGCATCTGGTTATTCCCAAACGTGAATTATTCGCATCGGGAAAAAAGCAGGAACCGACAGCTTCAATAGTAATCAAATCGCGCGGACAGCTTAGCAGCGCGCAAGTCAACGCCATACTGCATCTTGCTGCATCCGCCGTTCCGGGGCTAAGCCCGTCACGGGTCGCCTTGATTGATGACAAGGGAAAATTGCTGGCGCGAGGCGTCGAAGACGACTTCGACGAAGGTAATGTTGCAAATATTCAGGACAAAAATACCGAATACGAAACCCTTATATCGGAGCGGATACAAACCCTGGTGGGCAGTGTAGTTGGCCCGGAAAATATCCGCGTACAGGTAACTGCACAGATAAATCTTGATCGCATTACCGAAAATGCTGAAATTTTCGATCCCAATGGCCGGGTAATACGGTCAACCAGTGCGGTCGAGGAAGAGTCCGAAGATGCAAAACCAAAATCCGAAGGTGTGTCCGTCGCCAGTGAATTACCGGGCGCTGCCGGCACCATTGGCGCAAAGGCCGACGACAAGCTTCGTGATAGCCGCACGGAAGAAACATCCAATTTTGAAATATCAAGAACCACACGGGTAAAGACCAAAGAAGCAGGCGCAATTGAACGGATATCCGTCGCCGTTCTGGTCAATGGCGCCGTGACTACGCAGCCCGATGGCGCCCGGACATATACCCCGCGCAGTGAAGATGAATTAAAACAGATAGAATCTCTGGTGCGAACCGCAATTGGCTATGATGAAAAACGTGGTGACCAGGTGCGCATCGCCAATTTGCGCTTTTCTGAAATGGAACTGGAGTCGCAAGATGCGGGTGAAGCGCCATTCCTGGGTATCGAAACTGGCGATTGGATGCGCTTCGCAGAAACATCAATTCTGGGGCTTGTTGCATTGCTGACTGCCCTGTTTGTATTCCGGCCATTAATCACGCGCCTGCTGGAAATTGGGCCTTATGCAGGCGGACAGATGCAGCCGGCGCTTGCTGGCGGCGCAGGAGGAGTGCCGCAAATAACCGGACCTTCATCAGGAAATCAATCCACGATGACCGGTCAGCCAGGCATGCTGGAAGGACCGGAGGCGATGCTCCAGCTCCTTCAGTCAAAAGAACAACAACTCGATTCCATGATCGACATTGCAAAAATAGATGGGCAGCTAAAGGCATCATCGGTCAAAAAAGTTGGCGAAGTCGTTGGCAAGCATCCAGACGAAGCAATAGCGATATTGCGGTCCTGGCTCCATGACAAAGAATAAGTAAAGAGGCAGCGAAAATTATGGTGAGCACACCACGCAATATGGAAGGACCGGAAAAGGCCGCAATCATTATGCTCGCTTTAGGCGAGGAACATGCTGCTGAGCTATGGCGCATGCTGGATGACGAGGAAATACGTGAGCTTTCCCAAATCATGTCGCATCTGGGACAGGTTCAGTCCGATACCGTTGAAAAACTTTTGCATGAATTTGTTTCGCGTCTATCAACTACCGGTTCCGTCGTTGGTTCCTACGAAGGAACCGAAAGACTGTTGAAAAACCTTCTTGATGAAGAGCGCGTCGCCACCATTATGGACGAAATTCGCGGTCCTGCCGGGCGCACCATGTGGGACAAACTTGGAAATGTAAATGAATCTGTGCTGGCAAGTTTTCTTAAAAACGAATATCCCCAAACCGTCGCCGTGGTTATGACCAAGGTGAAGCCCGATCACGCCGCGCGCGTGCTAGCTGCGCTCCCGGAAGATTTTGCACAAGAAGTCATCATGCGGATGCTGCGCATGGAATCCGTTCAAAAAGAAATTCTTGATAAAGTCGAGAGCACGTTACGCACGGAATTCATGAACAATCTTGCCCGGACCAACCGTCGCGACGCGCATGAGATGATAGCAGAAATATTTAATAATTTTGACCGGCAAACAGAAAACAGATTTCTCTCATCACTTGAAGAGCGAAATCGTGAATCCGCCGAGCGCATACGCGCACTGATGTTTACCTTCGAGGATTTAGGAAAACTTGATCCTGGAAGTGTACAAACATTATTGCGTAATTTTGATAAATCCAAATTGGCCCTGGCGCTAAAGGGGGCATCCGATGGATTGCGGGATCTGTTCTTTTCAAATATGTCAGAACGGGCGGGAAAAATTCTGCGTGAAGACATGGAAGCAATGGGCCCTGTTCGCCTCAGCGAAGTGGATGAAGCGCAGATGTCGATGGTGTTGCTGGCCAAGGATCTCGCTGCAAAAGGCGAAATCATGATTGCCGACAGTAACAGCGACGACGAATTGGTGTATTGACCGGACATGACACAAAACCTCAAATTCACATTTCGAAATCTGGATGCGCAAAATAGCGAGACGCTACCGGCCAGCTTCGCTGCGCAAAAGAAACGTCCTTATACAGACAGACAGATAAAAGAAATCCAGGATGCGGCTTTTGCAGAAGGCGTGATTGCGGGCGAAGATTCGGCGCTGTTAAAAATTGAAAAACAGGCTGAAGAAACCCTGTCGGCGCTATTTTCGCAATACTCCACGCTTATTTCCGAAGTCTCCGGACACATTTCAATTCTGCGCAGGCAATCTGCCGAATTGGCGCTGGTAATTGCCAAAAAACTGGCGTCGGTATTGATAGCGGAAAATCCAACGGCGGAAATCGAAACGCTTTTTCTATCATGTTTGGCCAATCTTAATACAGAACCCCGCATCGTGCTGAAGGTTGATGAAAAATTAATTGATATATTAAAAGAAAAAATTGACCGCATCACGATTACGACAGGCTACCCCGGGCGGGTCATACTTATTGGCGTCCCTGACACGACCCCCGCACAATGTGTAATTGAGTGGGCAGATGGAGGGGTCAGCTACCGTTCCCCTGAACAGCTTGAGCATATCGATCAGGTGATTGCCAATTATGTATCCCGGGTTGGTTCAATAGATGCCGGTGAGGAACCGGATTTTGTTACGCCTAAAAATACTGGAATTGATGCCAACCAACAGTTTATGGATTCTACAAAATGAGTGATGAAAACGGAATTGACTGGGAAAATCTTGAAGATGAAGTCCAGGATGGCCTGCCTTCTGTGGCCACAGATACCAATGACGATGGCGGCCGGACAAATGAAGAAGGCCGGCCTCGCTCAGCCAACGAACTGGAAGCAGTATTCGATATTCCGGTGAATGTTTCTGCTGTGCTTGGAAAAGCATATCTGGAAGTCAGCCAGCTTATGAAATTGGGGCCTGGAACTATCGTTGAGCTGGATCGCAAGGTCGGCGAAGCGATAGATATTTTCGTTAACAACCGTCTTGTAGCGCGCGGTGAGGTTGTTGTGATTGAAGACAGGCTGGGGGTGACCATGACTGAAATCATCAAGGGCGACAGAACCTAGTTTCTAGATTTGGAGTATTAGAAAATGGATCTCGCAACTGTTCTTGGCCTTGGCGGCGGCATCATTTTACTATTGATTGCCATCTTGCTTGGCGGTTCCGCTATCGCATTTATCAACATCCCTTCACTGCTCATAGTAATGGGCGGGACCGTCACCGTGACAATGATTTCCTATTCAATTCCAGAAATTATGAATACACAGCGCATGATATTGCAAACCATTTTTACCGCACGCGATGACATTCAAAGCATAGCGCGCGAAGTCATTGCGATCTCCGAGCGTGCCCGCCGCCAAGGCGAAAAGGATATTGAACGGCTGATGAAATCAATCAATGACAAACCCATGCTGGCGCATGGATTTGCGATGATGCTGGATGGAATTCCGCCTGCAGAAGTAGAGCGCATACTGCGTCAGGAAGTGGCTGCTATGGTCAACCGCCACAATCGTAGCGCCGGGGTGCTGCGGCGTGCTGCTGAAGTTGCCCCCGCCATGGGCCTTATAGGAACGCTTTTAGGGCTGGTTCAACTTCTCGGAAATTTACAGCAGCCGGAAAGCATTGGTCCGGCCATGGCATTGGCGCTGCTGACCACATTATATGGCGCGGTTCTGTCAAATATGGTGCTGGCGCCGCTTGCATCGAAGCTTGAACGGAATTCCGCGAATGAAGCCATGGTGCTGAATATTTATGCTCTTGGCGCTGCCTCAATAAGCCGTCAGGAAAATCCACGGCGTCTTGAAATGCTGATTAATTCTATCTTGCCACCTGCGAAGCGCGTCCGCTATTTCGATTAACGACCGCTATAAGGAGATATACTGATGCGTGTACTGATTATAGGAAATTTGAATGGCGAGATGGGGACGGCGTCTAAAATAGCCATAGAAAAAGGGGCTAAAGTATCTATTGCCAGCAGTATAGATGATGCGCTCGTTGCGCTACGTGATGGCCGTGGGGCCGATCTGTTGATGGTTGATGTAAATCTTGATATTGCGCGCCTGATCAGACAGCTCGATGCTGAACATATTCATGTTCCGGTTGCAGCATGTGGAATTAATGCGGACAGCGAACAGGCGGCAAATGCCATTCGCGCTGGCGCCAAGGAATATATTCCACTGCCCCCAGATGCCGTTCTTATCGCGGCAATCCTGGAAGCGGTTTCTGATGAAACACACAAAGTGATTTATTCCGATGCAGCCATGGCGGCCGTATTGCGCATGGCGGATCAGGTTGCGCCCAGCGAGGCCAGCATCCTGATAACCGGCGAATCCGGCACTGGCAAAGAAGTGATGGCCCGCTATGTACATAGAAAATCCAAGCGGTCGGATATGCCGTTTATTTCAGTTAACTGCGCCGCCATTCCGGAAAACCTGCTGGAATCAGAATTATTCGGGCATGAAAAAGGCGCTTTCACGGGTGCTATCGCGCGGCGCATCGGTAAATTCGAAGAGGCCGAAGGCGGCACGATCCTGCTTGATGAAATTAGTGAAATGGATGTGCGGCTTCAGGCAAAACTGCTTCGCGCATTACAGGAACGTGAAATTGACCGCGTCGGCGGCGGCAAACCCATCAAGGTGAATATCCGGGTTATCGCCACATCAAACGTTGATTTGTTGCAGGCAGTGCGCAACGGCACTTTCCGTGAGGATTTGCTGTACCGTTTGAATGTTGTAAATCTTTCTATCCCGCCATTGCGGGCACGGCCGGGCGACATTATTGCCCTGGCTAAATATTTTGTAGAAAAATATGCCAGGTCAAACGGGCTGCCCCAGAAACCTATTTCTGAAAAGAGCCGCCGCCTGCTGCAGGCGCACCCCTGGAGAGGTAATGTTCGTGAATTGGAAAACACCATTCATCGCGCATTGTTACTTTCACAGACGAGTGAAATAGAACCGGAAGCCATTGTTCTGCCTGATGGGTCAACACAGCAATATCCCGCACACGCGGCCAGCGCTACTGGACCGGCGGCTCGCGCAGCATCCGCAGCGGAAGACACTGTACGCGGCATGGTTGGACGCACTGTTGCGGATGTGGAGCAGGATTTAATCCTGAATACGCTCAATCATTGCCTTGGAAACCGCACACATGCGGCGAACATACTTGGTATATCCATCAGGACGTTACGTAACAAGCTGAATGCGTACCGTGATACGGGGATAAACATTCCCGCCCCGACTGGAGATTCCGTGGATCGTGTTTCTGCATGATGAGGAAATACATAGTTCCATTCGTCATAGTAGAAACTTAATATGAGTGATAGCCCCACATCACCAGTCGCTGGTCTTACCCTGGGCGGACTGATGACCAGCATGCGTCTCGCCACAATGCGTGGCGATATTGGCATTGCGCTGGGAATTATCGGCATTCTGGTGGTTCTGATAATACCGCTTCCGGCATGGCTGCTGGATTTTGCGCTCACACTATCGATTACATTCTCCGTGCTAATTTTGATGACGTCGCTGTTTATTGAAAAACCACTGGATTTCAGCGCTTTTCCAATTATTTTACTGATTTCTACAATGCTTCGTTTGTCACTTAATCTCGCTTCCACAAGATTAATTCTTGCCGAGGGACATACAGGAACCGAAGCCGCCGGCCAGGTCATTCATGCTTTTGGTAATCTGGTGATGGAGGGAAACTTCATTATCGGCATTATCGTGTTCGCCATATTGATGATTGTAAACTTTGTCGTAATCACAAAAGGTTCCGGCCGCATCGCCGAAGTTGCCGCACGCTTTAGCCTGGACGCGATGCCTGGTAAACAGATGGCGATTGATGCCGATCTAAGTGCAGGCTTGATAGATGAGAGCACCGCGAAATTCCGCCGCAAAGAACTGGAGGATGAATCCTCGTTCTTTGGCGCAATGGACGGCGCCGCCAAATTTGTGCGTGGTGACGCCATTGCAGGGTTGATGATTACCTTTATCAATGTAATTGGCGGCATTATTATTGGTGTTGCACAAAAAGGCCTTAGCCTCGCAGAGGCCGGAAGCTCCTACACCACCCTGACAGTCGGCGATGGCCTGGTAACGCAAATTCCTGCTCTTATTGTTTCGACAGCAGCGGGTTTGCTGGTTTCAAAAGCCGGTGTAAGCGGCGCCGCCGACAAGGTATTGGTCGCCCAGCTTTCGGGCTATCCGCAGGCGCTTGGCCTGTCCTCGTTCCTGCTCGGGCTTATGGGATTGCTTCCTGGCATGCCATTTTTGCCCTTCTTTGTTTTATCCGCGGGTTCTGGCTGGCTGGCCTGGTACGTCACCAAAAGCAAACGCGCGGCATTGGAAACTATTGCAGACGAGCAGATCAAGGCAGCGCAAACACCGATAACAGACGAGCCCATTCAAACGGCGCTCGCAATTGATGATTTACGCCTTGAACTTGGCTATGGCCTGCTTCCGCTTATCAATGAGCAAAGCAATCATCCGTTGACGGATCAGATTAAGGCTTTACGCAGACAGATTGCATCGGAAATGGGGTTTGTCATGCCCTCTGTACGAATTCTGGATAATATTCAGCTTCCCGCCAACGGCTATGTCATCCGCGTAAAGGAAGTTGAATCCGGAAGTGGTGAACTTAGAATTGGCCATTTGCTGGTAATGGATCCCCGTGGCGCGCCCATTGATCTGCCGGGTGTGGAAACAAAAGAACCTACATTTGGCATGCCGGCAATGTGGATTGACGAATCCCTGCGCGAGGAAGCTTCATTCCGCGGCTATACGGTCGTCGATCCGCCCACGGTGATTACGACCCATCTGACAGAAACCGTACAGCAAAACATGCGTGAATTGCTCTCCTATGGCGAGACGCGGAAATTGCTGGATGATCTGCCTCCGGCACACCAAAAATTGCTGGATGATATTTCGCCGTCACAAATCACCTTGTCGGGTATTCAGCGCATACTGCAGCTGCTTCTTGCCGAGCGCGTTTCAATTCGTGACCTGCCTACCATACTGGAAGGTATTTCTGAAGCAGTTGGATTTAGTCAGAATATCGGCGCCATCACCGAACATGTCCGTGCACGGCTGGCGCGCCAGATATGCCATCAGAATATTGGTCCCAGCGGGTATGTACTGCTAATCAGCCTGTCACCAGAATGGGAACAAATCTTTGCGGAATCAATTATTGGTCAGGGTGATGACCGGCAATTGGCGATGCAGCCAAGCCGGTTGCAGGAATTTATTGGTGCAGTGCGTCTGAAGTTTGACCAGGCCGCCGAGGCAGGACAGGTCCCTGCCCTGCTGTGCAGCCCATTCATCCGTCCCTTCGTACGTTCGATTGTGGAACGCTTCCGCCCCCAAACGAGCGTCGTCTCTCAAAATGAAATCCATCCGCAAGCCAAAATCCGCACCATTGGGCAAATATAGGGAAAACCAAAAAAGTGCGCTTTAGAACGATTACCGCAGCAACCATGGAAGCCGCAATGACAGAATTGCGCGCGACGCTAGGCCCTGATGCGATAATCCTGGGTAGCGAATGCACAAGCAATGGCAAGGTTTCCATACGCGCCGCAGTCGAACATTCCTCCCCAGAAAACCCGCAATTTCAGGAAATGCACGTCTCCTTTCCAAATGGGAAACATGAAGACACATTTGGCGGTATAGAAGACGCGCTAACGTTTCATCGCGCACCACAAGCAATTAACGCCATGCTACTGGAAACATTGGGAACAATGGCAGCCGGTAATCCGGTACAGGCCCTGGCTGCGGCATTGGAGTTGCGTTACGGTTTTACCTCCATCCCAATACATCCTGTGCGGCCTATTTTATTAATTGGACCAACTGGCGCCGGCAAAACCCTTACCGCTGCAAAACTCGCCGCACGATCCGTTCTTGCAGGTAACGAGACGATGCTGATTACAACTGATCTGGTCCGTACTGGCGGCGCAGAGCAGCTTGAGGCTTATGCAAGATCTATGAATGTGCCGATGCACCGCGCTGCCAACGGCGTGGAATTAGCCGCTTTATTGGATTCAAAACAGGGTATAAAAAATTGCATTATTGATACTGTCGGGACATCTCCGTTTAATTTGACTGAGCTAAAGTCTCTCAGAAACCTTGTCATGGCTGTTGATTGCGATCCGGTTCTGGTGCTGCCTGCCGGCGGCGACTCTGTTGAAGCATGTGAGATCGTCAACATTTTTTCCGGCCTTGGCGCCCGTGGCATGATTGTTACAAAACTGGATGTAACAAAGCGATTAGGCAGCATATTAGGTGCACTTGAGGCTGCCGCCATGACCCTGCATCATGTCAGCATTACGCCTTTTGTGGCGAATGGCCTAGCCTCAATAACACCGGTCGCACTAGCACGCCTTTTACTCGAGGATCCGGCAGAACATGAATCATTTTTAGAACTGGAGCAGGCCGCACAATGACGGAGGAACCCGTATTGACCTCACCCGCGAGAATATTATCCGTCAACGGAGATATTAATTCCAGCAGGCGCGCATTGGCGCGGCAAAGTAATCTTATTGCTGTTGCATCCGGCAAAGGCGGCGTCGGAAAAACCTGGTTTTCAATTACTTTATCACAGGCATTGGCCGGTTTTGGGAACCGTGTATTACTGGTAGATGGCGACCTGGGATTGGCCAATGTGGATGTGCAGCTTGCCATGTCACCCATACATGACCTGGCAAGTGTCGTGGCCGGTAAAATTAGCCTCGCCGGCGCCATATCCGCATTTTCGGGCGGAGCGTTACCTGCGAGTGCCGGCAGCGTATCCACGCATCGTGCCGCAATGGGCTTTGATGTGCTGGCAGGAAGATCTGGTTCCGGCGCATTGGACACTTTGAGCCGCAGACAGATTGAAACATTGTGCAGCGACCTGATAAGGGCCGCCATCCAGTATGATCATTTGATCGTGGACCTGGCGGCCGGAATGAACAGCCACATGATGCCTTTATTTTCCCGTATCGGAAAGGCGCTGATCGTCGTAACGGATGATCCCACCTCAATCACAGATGCATATGCGATGATAAAATTTCTTGCAATGACACACCCTGAACTGGATATCCGGATCATTGTGAATATGGCGGACAGCAGGACACAGGCCGAAAAAACTTTCGGCGCTGTACACCGCGCCTGCGAACATTTTCTGCAATTCACCCCAAAAATGGCGGGTTATATCATCCGGGACAAGCACGTTACCCAGGCGATACGCGCGCAGGCGCCTCTTCTGGCGCGTTATCCGCAAAGTGAATCTGCCCAACAGGTTCAGCAGATTGCAGCGTCAATGCAAACGCGAGCGCCACGGGGCCTGATATGATGCACGCGATCCCCGCCCAGGCCAGCATGGAAATTATCCTGCACATTACAGCGGCAACGCATGAAAATCCGCCCATGAACCGGATTATTAATTTCACTGCGTAAAGTACGCCTACTTTCTTTTTATAATAATTATTTCCCGGATGCTTTCCGTTGATGGCCTTCAATTGCCTGATCGTCGATTGCAATCTGTTCTAAACGATCCCGTTCTTTTGTTTTCCGGGATTCCTGGTTAGCGGCGGCAATCTCCTGCCGCTTTAGCGCCTTGTAAGCTTCACCAACAGATTCGAGCGCTTCAACAATCATTTCATCAATTGACTGGATGGATCGCTGGATATTATCGCGCTGCATAATAGCGGCCTGTGCAAATGCACCATAAGAAAAGCCCACATCGCCATGAATTCCGGCTTCCGAGTTGATGAACGCCTGCTCCCGGACAATAGAAATTTCCACCACCTGCATTCTTTTCTCAAAATCGGCGCGAGATGCATAGAGTTCCGCCAGGCGCTTGCGCTTTTCATCGACCTGCCACTTGTGCAAGCGGACAAGAGTGTTGCGTGTTTTCATTTACAGTCCCCAACTAACCGAGTATTTCCGCCAGATACGAAAATTCCGCATCAAATGCAGTAAGCTCATCGGGTTTCTGTTCTAAAAACCTGTCAAGCAATGGAAACCGCTTCACGGCCTCATCAACTTCTGTGTCCGCGCCGGCGCGATATGCGCCAAGGCGAACCATTTCCGCCATGTCTTCATAAACCGCCAGAAGTTTTCTAGCACGGATGATCAATTCAGTCTCTTCAGGTGAATTACATTTCGGCATGGTACGTGAAACTGAACGCAAAACATTTATCGCCGGATAACGTCCACGTTCCGCAATGGCGCGTTCCAGCACAATATGCCCATCCAGAATAGCGCGGACCGCATCTGCAACCGGTTCATTATGGTCATCCCCTTCAACCAGCACCGTGAATAATCCAGTGATGCTTCCTTTGGATATACCGGGCCCGGCCCTTTCAAGCAGCTTCGGTAATTCTGAAAATACCGTCGGCGTATATCCCTTGCTTGTTGGCGGCTCTCCGCTGGAAAGGCCAATTTCGCGCTGAGCCATTGCAAAACGGGTGACGGAATCCATCAGGCACAAAACATCTAATTCCTGATCACGAAAATATTCGGCTATGGCCATGGTCACATAAGCGGCCTGACGCCGCATCAAGGCCGGCTCATCCGACGTCGCGACGATGATTACGCTGCGCTTAAGTCCTTCCTCACCCAGGTTTTCTTCTATGAACTCCCGCACCTCACGGCCACGTTCACCTATCAGCCCTATCACCGTGACATCTGAATCGGTGTTTTTCGCAAGCATTGATAGCAGGACCGATTTTCCAACACCGGAGCCGGCAAAAATGCCCATGCGCTGTCCCCGGCAACAAGTTGCAAAACTGTTGATCGCCCTAACCCCAAGGTTAAGCTTGCGTCCAACAACCTGACGGGAATGCGCCGGGGGGGGACTTGCCCGCAGCGCATAACCAGCGGGACCAGCGCCCAGCGGACCCTTGCCGTCAATGGGCTCACCCATCGCGTTGATAACTCTTCCAAGCCAGCTTTTAGCCGGCCGGATCGAAGGATCATGAGACGTAATGACCACTTTACAGCCCAAACCAATGCCTTCGAGCGGTCCAAACGCCATGCAAAGAGCACGTTCCTGCCGGAAACCGACAATTTCGCAGCCTATTTCCTGGGTGTCACGGGCGTGAATCACACCACGGGCCCCCACACTTACAGAATGGATGCCGCTAACCTCGATTAACAGGCCCTGCACACTGACAACCCGTCCATAATAGCTATAGGGTTGGATTCTCTCGATTTCTGCTAGTAAGGATTGCAAGCCAATACCGCCGTAAATAATTTAATTATTGAAGCGGGAAGAATAGGAGAAACCACTTAAGACCACGTAAAGAGCTAATTATATTAATCAATACAAATACTTATAATTTTTTTTACTTGTTCAGTCAGATCGAGAAAAAAATCAAATTGGCAATAAAAAATAATTGTTGTTAACCTTTTTTAACCATTTTGCCTTATGTTGCTATTAACCAAACGACATCTCGGGAAAAGAAAACCATGCGAGTTCTCCTAATTGAAGACGATAGCGCAACCGCTCAGGGCATCGAACTTATGCTTAACCAGGCCGGTTTTAATTTATACACTACCGATTTGGGGGAGGAGGGCCTGGATTTAGGCAAGCTCTATGACTACGATATCATCATTCTCGATTTGAACCTGCCCGACATGAGCGGCTTTGATGTTCTGAAGAAACTGCGACTGGCAAAGGTTGCCACGCCCATTTTAATCCTCTCCGGTCTGTCCGATATGGAAAGCAAGGTGCAGGGGCTTGGCATCGGCGCTGACGACTTTATGACCAAGCCATTTCATAAGGATGAAATGATCGCCCGTATTAATGCGATTGTCCGCAGATCACAGGGCCACGCCCAGTCTGTAATCAAAACCGGGAAATTGACCGTGAACCTGGACGCCAAGACCGTCGAAGTTGATGGCCATCGGGTTCATCTGACCGGCAAGGAATATGCGATGCTCGAACTGCTTTCGCTTCGCAAGGGAACGACGCTGACCAAGGAAATGTTCCTTAATCATCTTTATGGCGGGATGGATGAACCCGAACTCAAGATCATTGACGTCTTTATATGCAAGCTTCGCAAGAAATTGGCGGCGGCAACCGGATCTGAACATTATATCGAAACTGTTTGGGGGCGTGGCTACGTTCTTCGCGATTCGGAAACGCCCGCTGCTAGCAAAGAAAAAGCTGCCTGACACATCTCCAAATAAGCAAAAAAACACCCCGGAATTATTGGGGTGTTTTTTTTGTGAAAATATAATTTTGGATGAGCTATCTGGCCAAGCCAGCCCGAACGGGTGCCTTAAACTCGGATGATGCTGGCAAACTCCTCTCCGCAACAGACGATGCTTTGGTATACACACCGCGCAATCCCTTTATGGGGACAAGAGAATTCGTTAAACCAAGAACGGTTTCCGCCGCACCAAGAAACAAAACCCCATCATCCGGCATTTGCTTTGCCATACGTTCGAGCACATCTTTCTTGGTCGCCTGGTCGAAATAGATCAGCACATTCCGGCAGAAGATTATATCAAATGTTCCCAGGCCGGAAAAACTTGAAAGCAGATTGCCTTCCTTTAGCTGAATCATGGCGCGCAAGGCAGAATCGACCTGCCACATTTCACCAATTTGCTTGAAATATTTGACCAGCATCTGAATTGGCAAACCGCGCTGCACTTCGAACTGACTGTACATGCCTGCGCGCGCCTTTTCCAGGACTTCTTTAGAAATATCTGTACCCATAATATCAACACGCCACCCCTGAAACGACGCCGCCATTTCTTTCAAAACCATGGCAATGGAATAGGGTTCCTGGCCGGTTGAGGCCGCCGCAGACCATATACGCAGTTGCCGTTGTGATTGGCGGGATATCAAAAAATTTGGCAACACCTCGGCGCGCAAATTATCAAAAGGCATTTTATCACGGTAAAAAAATGACTCATTCGTGGTCATTGCTTCCATGACATCCTGGATAAGATTTTGGTCTTTTCCAAGCCGTATTTCTTGAATAAGTTCAGTCAAGCCGGGCAGATTTCGTTTTCGCGTAATCGGCAACAGCCGACTTTCAACCAGATACATCTTGTCCGCTCCTAGCACGAGGCCGGAACTACTCTTCAGAAAGTTTGCCAGATATTCGAAATCACCTGGTTTCATGCGGCAACTCCCTTAAGATAGCGCGTAAGCAACATAGCCATCTCAGATAATGGAACAACTGCACTGCATAAGCCAGCTTCTGCAACTGCGCCCGGCATCCCCCATACGACGCTGCTTTTTTCATCCTGCGCAATGACAGAACCGCCAGCCTCTACCAGTTTGCGACTGCCATCACGCCCGTCATGCCCCATTCCCGTTAAAATGACGCCAAGCGCACCGGCGCCATAAATTGCAGCGATGCTTTCAAACATCGGGTCTACCGCAGGACGGCAATAATTCACCTGCGCATTCTGATCCAGATGAACCACTCTGTCTGCGCCTTTACGGACAATTGTCATGTGATAGTTACCAGGTGCGACCAAAATCTCGCCATTGCGTAACGGATCACCATGCGCTGCCTCACGGGCAGGTATGCCAGTAGAATTCCGAATATGCTCTGCCAGGATTGCGGTAAAGGTTGGTGGCATATGCTGTGTAATCACCACTGGCACAGTGATCGCCTTTTTTAAGCCTCCAAGCAAAGCAAACAGCGCCTGTGGACCACCTGTTGAGCTTCCAATAGCAAGAATGTCCGGTTTCGTTTTTGAATGCGATCGCAGGATAATTTCTTTTGCCTGAGTGCCCATCTTGACCGCTGCGCGGGGTGCTCCACCCGCAGGCCGAACGGGCATTTGCGCGCCGCCCCGTTTCCCCTTGCGCATTGCGGCACCAAGAGATTTTACCTTCAACAATAATTCGCGCTGAAAATCCGCAGTCGCAGTACCGCTGCGCGCCGATTCAGGCTTGGGAAGATAATCAGCGGCCCCCATTGAAAGGGCGCGAATGCTGATGTCCGCATTCCGGCGCGTCAGCGTTGACGCCATCAATACCTGAATACCCGGAACTTCCTTGATTATAAGCGGCAATGCCGTCAAACCATCCATTTCAGGCATCTCAATATCAAGGATTACAATTTCCGCGCCGGATGATTTTACGTGCTGTACCGCCTGCGCACCATTGTGATAGGAACCGACGATCTGGCATTCCGGATCAGCAGAAATCCAGCGATGCAGCATTCCCCGAATAACGGCTGAATCATCAACCAGCATCACCCGGACCGGCCCCCCTGAATCAACATTCACTGCAACAGAATTATTGGGCTGGGATACAATTGACACAAAATTACGCCTTTCAATCAAACTTGATACCTGTACTAAACAAGCCCGACCTCGACAAATTTTGTCTCTATGATCTCCCGGTCAAAAGGCTTCATAATATATTCGTTGGCGCCGGCCTGTATCGCCTCTGTGATATGCTTGATATCGTTTTCGGTTGTACAGAAAATAACAACGGGAGAATTACCGCCCTTTTCCGCGCGAAGCAGACGAAGAAAATCTATTCCGTTCAGCACGGGCATATTCCAGTCGAGAAGAATGGCATCCGGCATTTTTGAACGGCATAAATTAAACGCCTCTTGTCCATCCACAGCCTCAAGAGTATCGAAATGCAAATCTTCAAGAATTTGACGGGCAACTTTTCGAATGACACGTGAGTCATCTACAATCAGGCAGGACTTCATTCTCTTGCACTCCTTTGCACCAACGCCCACATAGTTTTTCTACGCCGCCATAGCCCCATTCAGCAGAAGAATGATTTTATCAAGCTGAATTACCACCATCAGCCTGTCTTCAAGCCTGAAAATGCCATCTGACACATCTCGCAGCTTGGCATCCAGATTGGATGGATTGCGTTCAAAACAATTCGCTTCGAGGCTTAGTACTTCGCCAACCGCGTCAACCAGCAGACTGTATGGTTCACCCTGATATTCAATCACGACGGCCATAACCTGGGCGGCAGGATCGCGTGGTTCAAACCCCAGTCTTTGGCGCAGGTCAATTGCTGTAACAATACGACCGCGTAAATTTAATACGCCCGCTACTTCTGGCGGCGCCATTGGCACATGGGCCAACTTGCTTGGAACGAAAACATCATGCACTTCCAGCACCGGGATACCAAATAACTGGCCACCCACAATCATCGTTACATAATCTGAAGTCGCAGTATTACCCAGCATGCGCGCTTCGTTATCGGTCTGCATGGTGTTCGTGCTCATACGGCTTCTCCATATACCGACAAGGTTTCAGTCAGGCTGCGTAACAATGCGCCACGGTCCATCTTTACGACATAGTCAGAGAAGCCAACCGCTCTGCCCCGCTCAAAATCATCTGCTGTTCCATGGGCTGAAATTGCGACTATCGGTGTATCTCCCCAGCGGTCATCCGCCTTGATCATGGAAGCCAATTCAAATCCGCTTATCCCCGGCATTTCTATGTCACTGACAATCGCATCAAATGTGACACCTTCATCTCTTAGCGCCAGCGCCTGCTCTGCATTTTCGACGGCCGTTACCTTGTAGCCTGCAGTTCCGAGCACCGGGGCCAGCATATTCCGGAAGAATGGGCTGTCATCTATCAAGAGTATGCGCCGCGCCGCTTTCACCCTGGTTTTCCGGCTTTCCTCAAACCAGTCCGGGAAAGCCACTACCAGATAATGGCTTACATCTATCACCTCGGTAGCGGCGTTAGCGATGACTGCTGTGCCGACTATCCCGGTGGTATCCGACGTGAGTTCAATTTTCAGGACATCTTCGACGATGTCGACAATTTCATCCACTGCCAGACCCATGGTGCGCGTTTCATCAGCAAACACCAGCATCTGCTGGCGTCCCTCTGTCCGCAGGGAATAATTATCCGAAATGCGCACCAGCGGCATAAGCTGGCCACGGTACTGGATAACATCACGTCCATTTGAATGTTCAACGATAGAACAATCCAGCTCTTCCAGACGCGCTACCAGCGATAGCGGCACCGCCTTGGGCGTGTTATCGCCTGCACGAAAAATTAGCAGCGAGACCTTTTTATCCCCTTCCTCGGTTATTACCGCCTCAACCTTGGCTTCATCCTGGTCAACCGCAATATTGCCATACATATTAGCAATGCCATTTGGATCAAGGATCATGATCACGCTACCATCACCCAGAATGGTGTTACCGGAGAACACAGATATATGACGCAGAATAGGTGCAACCGGCTTAACAACTATTTCTTCTGTATCAAATACACGATCAACGACGATACCGAAGCGAAAGGCGCCAACTTGCGTCACCACAACGAAATCATCCTTGGGGCGTTTCCCGGCAACCAAATTGTCCTGTCCTCCATCAACATCTGATACAGGGGGCGCCTTGCGATTCATCCGTAATACGTCATTCAGATAGACAAGCGGCAGAAGCTGATCACGCAGGCGCAATACCGGCGATGATTTTAGCTGCTCAATCTTGTGTTCGGAATTATCTGATGCCCGAACCAGCTCTATGACGCTGATTTGCGGAATGGCGAAACGTTCGCCATAAGATTCCACGACAAGCGCCGACACAATGGCCAGGGTCAGCGGTATCTTAACCGTAAAGACAGATCCTTTTCCCTGCGTCGAACGAACATCAACTGTGCCGCCGATCTTCTCGATATTTGTACGGACAACATCCATACCCACGCCGCGTCCTGAAACGCTGGTGATTTGCTCGGCGGTTGAAAATCCAGCCTTGAAAATAAAATTACCGATTTGCAAATCACTCATTTCTTCAAGCTCGGCCTCAGTGGCCAGACCAGATGAAATGGCTTTCTGTTTGATCCGCTCAATATTCAGCCCCGCACCATCATCAGAAATCTGAATAATGACGTGACCACCTTCATGATAGGCATTGAGCTTGATTGTACCCAGATCGGTTTTTCCCGCCGCCTGCCGCTTATCCGGCTTCTCCAATCCGTGATCGGCTGAATTTCGGATCATATGCGTGAGCGGATCCTTGATCAGCTCAAGCACCTGACGATCAAGTTCGGTTTCCGCGCCGATCATTTTCAGTTCGATCTTTTTGCCCAGTTCATGGCTAAGATCACGTACAATTCTGGGAAGCTTCTGCCAGGCATTACCGATCGGCTGCATGCGGGTTTTCATAACCCCTTCCTGCAACTCGGTTGTCACCAGATTCAGGCGCTGCAACGGCACCTTGAATTTACTGTCCTCCTGATCACGCACGATTTGCATAAGCTGGTTACGGGTCAACACCAGTTCGCTGACCATTGTCATCAGATCTTCCAGGAGATCAACCGTTACACGGACTGACTGATTGGCAATCGATGTATCGGAGTTTTTTGCAGCCGCCTCGTTCGATGACTTTTTGGCTTTGGAATTTGACTGCGGCGCATGGTCCTGCGTTTCACCATCATCATCAACGGCTTCGGCCACGGCGGAATTTACAACTTTGACAGGCGCCGGATATTCATCGGGGCCTGGCGCCGCGTTGAATGCAGCTTCCAACTCCTCCATGGAAACTTCGCCAGGCAGCAATTCGCGGCCAAGCACCGGCTCAATCTTGCGTTCTCCATCAGCAAAGCTGTTTGAGGGGGTATCTTCGGCCATTTCTTTTTTGACCGGTTTCTTTTCTTCAGCTTCCGCTACTTGCGAGGGTGCGGAGACAGCCATTTTACCGGATGCAACTTCATTCAGTTTATCAATCAGTTCTTTATCATTACCTTCTGGCTCACATTCATTGGCTTCCAATTCCGCCAGAATGGTTTTAATCGCATCAATGGATTTCAGGATGAGGCTTACCGCTTCCGTGGAAACCTTCAATTCACCGTCGCGGAATTTTCCCAACACATTTTCAGAGGCATGCGCTACAGATTCAAGGCGTGGAAGCCCAAGAAATCCGCATGTCCCCTTAACGGTATGAACAAGCCGGAAAATATTATCCAGCACTGCCTTATCCGTCGGGTTTTTTTCAAAACGGACAAGCTCAGCGTCGACGACATCGAGGCTTTCGTTCGTTTCTGTCAGAAATTCGCTAAGTAAATCGTCCATATCGCTGACCCCGTTTTTGTACTTATCCTGGGGCTTGGATTTAGAACGCTGCAAACGCCAGGTACCAATACAGATACCGGATTCATATTAAGAAGCCGTAAAGTTAGCCAATATCGGCGTCAGATCCTGAAAGCGCCTTGCAGAAGTAATTGTTCAGGTTGAGCGGACATTTGCAGATTTCCACCCATCAGACGGGCGATCAATCCGGTATAAAAGGCCTGGGCGGCGCGGGGCGCCAGACTGGCCACAGGCATATTTCCATTGAGAATTTCGGCCATGCCATCAATGGGACGCACCATGGGCCCGCTGGCATTTATTTCTATGTTCGTTGCCCCGCCTTCCTGCCTAAGGGCTGCGGCCAGGATTCCGCCCCTGGGTAGCGATTCGGCCGCCAAAAAGGCGGCGTTCGCCAGCAATTTAGCCGGAAGCCGCCGCGCCGTACCCAGATCACAACGCCATTCCAGGGTAATTTTATGATCTTCCAGCACGGCAGCAGTTACCTTTTTCGCTTCCCCCATATCGACCATCCCCTCAGGACCGCCTGATGAACCATAGGCCAGACGGGCAAATTGCAGCCTGTGTGCAGCCCTGTCGGCGCTTTGCGTAATCAGGCGCATCGCCATTTCCCGCATTTCGGCGTCAGTTTCGTCCGCCAGAACCTCCAGGCCGTTGGTAACGGCGCCCACCGGACTGACCAAGTCGTGGCACAAGCGCGAGCACAGCAACGAAACCAGCTCAAACCCTTCCATATCCATCTCTAGATCCTGCCTATTGGTATTTTGTTACCTGGTAAAGATTGGTTTAATGCTGCCGCACATATGGTAAACGGAGTGTTAACGCTTATGCCATAAAATGGCGAGCTGGTATTTTTTAAAGGAAATGATGTGAAGCAAGCTTCGGTCAGCCAACAGGCCCTTACACTCGCAGTCCGCGACATAGCGGTAAAGGCGGGTACACTGATCATGAAATATTACGAAGGCGACAAGGATATTCGTAAAAAAGCGGATTCTTCTCCCGTCACCATTGCCGATGAAGCGGCCGAGCACTTAATCATCACAGAGCTAACCAAACTTACACCTGACATCCCGGTTGTTGCCGAGGAACTGGCGGCGGCCGGTAAGCTGCCGGCAGTTGAAAATCGTTTCTGGATGGTTGATCCCCTGGATGGCACCAAGGAATTCATTGATAAAAATGGCGAGTTTACGGTCAATATCGCACTAATTGAACATGGCGTTCCGACCATTGGTGTGGTTTATGCCCCCGCTATTCAGCGTATGTTTTATTCCGCCGGACCCGGCGCGACTTTCGAACAGAAAATCGATCCCCATCAGGGACCAAACCGCAAGCCGGACAGTGCGCCGAAAGAAATCAGGGCGCGCAAGCCCGCCGATGACGGTTTTGTCGTCATCGCCAGCCGGTCGCACCGCGACAAAAAGACCGATGAATTTTTAGCTACCTATCATGTGAAAGACATCATCGCCGCCGGATCATCGTTGAAATTCTGCGTCCTTGCTGCGGGCGAAGCCGACCTCTATCCCCGCCATGGACCCACGATGGAATGGGACACCGCCGCCGGACAGGCTGTACTTTTAGGCGCAGGCGGCCGTGTCACCAACATGGACGGCACACCCTTCCTGTATGGCAAACCGGAATTTCGTAACCCGCATTTCATCGCCTGGGGCGCGCCGAAAAACTAACCCTCGGCAGGCCAGACTTCCCCCAGTACACGGAACGCACTGGCGGCGCAGGGCCAACCCGCGTAATGCGCCGCATGGGATATCATTCCCTCAAGCTGTTCTCGCTTGACGCCGAGGTTCTTGGCGCCCGCAAAATGTATGCGCTGTTCGGCTTCCCGGTTCAACGCGACAAGGATCGTGCAGGTGATCAGCGAGCGGGTCTCCAGCGGAAGCTCCTCCCCCTGCCATACATCACCAAACAGATGTTCCATCGTATAGCGCGAAAATGCAGCGGGTACGGATGATCTGCTGGAGGATGGATTGCGCGGCTGGCCCTCGGTCAGCTTCTTGAAAAATGCGACGCCTTTTTTACGCTTTTCTTCGTTGGACATGGAGTGTGCTTCCTTTTTTGGTTAGATTTCACGAAACAGTATTTTTCGGCACATCCTTGAAAGGCCGGTCCATGCCGGTTACCGGCTCCTTCGGCATCCCCAGCACCCGTTCGGCGATAATATTGCGCTGAATTTCATCAGTGCCGCCCGCAATAGAGGCCGCAGGCGTGGAGACCAGAACCTCCGCAATCACGCCGTTCATCGGACTGTCGCTGCCCGTCAGCATCGCGTCCGCGTCATTGATCAGCGTATGCACGTTGGACGATGCGCGCGCCACATGGCTGCCCACCAGCTTGCCCAGCGAGCCTTCCGGCCCCTGCGGGCGTCCCATTTGCTGGGCGGCGCGGGCACGGCGCGCTGTCCATTGCGCGGCGTTGTACATCGTCAGCAGCTTAGCGATTTCCTGTCGCACCACAGGGTCATTATTCTTGCCTGCCGCCCTGGCGCGTTCAATCACCAGATCGGCACGCCCCGCGCGCTGTGGATACCATCTGTACGGCTCCATAGTTATGGCAATTTCCGCCCGCTCCTGATCATAGGCCTTGCCAGCACGTTTTGATCCCTGCCCCGGACCAGCGGCGATACCGTCTGCCGCACCGCGCCGTTCGTGCATCAGGGTCGTCGTAGCTACCTTCCAGCCCTCACCCAGTTTTGCCATCAGAAATTCCGGCGCAACCACCGCATCCGTAAAGAACACCTGATTGAATGAGGCATGCCCGTTCATCTGGCGCAATGGCTGTACGGTCACACCGGGTTGTTCTATTTCAATAATGAAATAAGACAATCCCTGATGCTTCGGCACGTTCCAGTCGGTGCGTGCCAGCAGCAGGCCATACTGCGCATGATGCGCGCTGGTGGTCCAGACCTTCTGGCCGTTGATAATGTATTTGCCATCCTTGAGATCGGCCCGGGTCATGGCTCCCGCCAGATCAGAGCCGCTTCCCGGTTCACTGAAAAGCTGGCACCAATTATCTTCGCCAGTCAGAATACGGCGCAGGAATTTACCTTTCAGAAAATCTGATCCGTGCTCGAACAAAGTGGCGGCAGCCAGCATCCGCACTCCACTGCGCGCCACGCCAATGGCGCCGATCTTGCGGAATTCACTTTCAACCGCTGCACCCAGAACAGCGGAAAGCCCCTTGCCGTACCATTCCTTCGGCCAGGTCGGCATGCCCCAGCCGCTATCGGCCAGTGTGTTGCGCCATGCGACAAGATCGATGTCTGGATTCCAGTTTGCTTCTAGCCATTTGCGTACTTCCGCGCGGACAGTTTCTTCGTTTGCTTCGCTCATTTTATTTCCTTCCGCACTCATACATTCCAGCGCTGCATCAGCAGTTCGCGGTGATATTTCGGACTACCGAGGAATACCTCGGAACTTTTCGCGCGCTTGAACCACAGATGGGTGTCATTGTCCCAGGTAAAACCAATGCCGCCATGCAGTTGAATGGTTTCCCTGGCTGTCTGCATGAATGCGTCCGCCGCGCAGGCCTTGGCGAGCGATGCAATGGCGGGCAGGTCCGCCGCTTCTTCCGCCGCAGCCTCGGCCGCGTAATAGGCCGCAGATTTCGCAAGCTCGACATCCACAAGCATATCGGCGCATTTGTGCTTGATCGCCTGAAAGCTGGCAATGGATCGGCCAAACTGCATGCGCATCATCACATAATCCAGCGCCGACTGGCGCAACCTGTCCGCCCCGCCCACCATCTCGTTCGCCAGACAAACAACGGCCTGATCAAGTGTCTTTGTAAATGGCGCCGCAGCGGCGCCCGCTTCCCCCAGCAGATCGGCCTGCACCCCATCAAATTTCAGCATCGCCAGCTTGCGGGTGGCGTCCACCGATTTTAGCAATCGCCTGTCCAGCCCTTTGGCGTCGCCACGCACTGTGAAGAATGACAGGCCCTCATCGCCGCTGGTTCCAGGTTTGCGCGCCAGCACCACGATCAAATCCGCCGTATGGCCGTCCAGAACGAAGCTCTTCACCCCATCCAGCCGATAGCCGTCACCTTGCGCCTTCGCCGTCACCGTGACTCCACTGCTATCCCAGCAGCCGTTTTCTTCGGTAAACGCCAAGGTCGCTACCGTCTCACCTGCAGCGATACCTGGCAGCAGCGCCTGCTTCTGATCTTCGGTCCCTGCATTCAAAATCGCGTTCGCAGCCAACACCACAGATGAGAAATACGGGCCACACAACAATGCGCGGCCCATTTCCTCCAGCACAATGGCCAGCTCAACAAAGCCGAAGCCCTGCCCGCCATAGGTCTCCGGAATATGCACGGCGCTCAGGCCGAGATCGCTGTTGAGCTTCCGCCAGGTTTCGTGTTCCCAGCCTTCATCGGTCGCCATCAGGCGGCGGATTTCCGTTGCGGGTGATTTTTCTGTCAGAAAGCGCCGCAACATTGTGCGGAACTGCTCCTGTTCATTGCTAAAGCTGAATTTCATCCTGTGGTTCCGTCCCTGCCGTGTTTTGCACCTTATTATCCGGATTGTCCTACTGTAATATGCGTGAGAATATGCGCAATATCCAATTGTTACCATGCGCAAAATCAGTAAAGGGGAGAGAGCATGAGCGAGGCCGTTGATCTGTCGCACGGGGCCACATTTGAGCATGGTTTCCCCCACGCATTTTTCAAAAAACTGCGTGATGAGCAGCCCATCTACTGGCATGAACCGACGCAATATTCGCCCGGCGGCGAGGGCTTCTGGGTCATCAGCCGCTATGAGGATTGCGTCAGGGTGATGCGCGACCCCGCCACGTTCTCGTCAGACAAGGTGCCGCCACGCAAAGGCGGCGGCACCTCCCTGTTTGACGAACCCTATGCAGGGCTGGCCATGAACACCGCAGACGATCCGCAGCATAAGCGCTTGCGCGGCCTGGTCAGTCAGGGTTTTACGCCACGCGCCATCGCTGACATGGAAATGGATTTGCGCCGCCGCGCCAAACTGATTCTGGAAAAAATTCCCAATCCGGACAAGTGCGAATTCATGAGCGAGGTCGCCCGTGAATTGCCGTTACAGGCGATCTGCACCATCCTTGGCGTTCCGGAAGAAGACCGGGTGCAATTGTCCGACTGGATCGATCACGGCCTGATGGTGCAAAGCGAGGGCGTTATCAGCCGGGAATATCTGCTGCTGATTCAGGATTATGGAAAAAACCTCATCGAGCGGAAACGCGAAAAGCCTGCAAATGATATCCTTTCCGCGATCATTCATGCGAAGATGGATGATCCGCAGGAAAAGCCCCTAACCCCATTGGAATTGATCAACTTTTTCCTGCTGCTGTTTCCCGCAGGCGCGGAAACCACCCGCAGCGCCATTGGCGGCGCCATGCTGGCCTTCATCGAAAACCCGGACCAGATGGCGAAATTGCGCGCTCATCCCGAACTGATGCCGACCGCAGTTGAAGAAATTGTGCGCTGGACAACGCCTTCCATATATAAGCGCCGCACGGCGACTTGCAATACCGAAATCGCCGGAGGAAAAATCAAAGCCGGACAGAAGCTCAGCTATTGGGAAATGTCCGCCAACCGTGACGAATGCATGTTCAAAGACCCGTTCAGGTTCGATATTGCCCGCGATCCCAACCCCCATGTGGGTTTTGGCACCGGCATTCACATCTGCCTGGGCATTGCGCTCGCGCGCATGGAAATAAAAATCATGTTCGAAGAAATCCTGGCGCGCTTCAACAAGTTTGAACTGCTGGCCCCGCCATTATGGATGCCAAATAACCGGCTGCATGGCGTTCGGGAATTGATTCTGCGGATTTCATGAACGCAGCAACATTGCAGGCTCGCAAAATCTGGCTGGGCTGGGCTGCGATTTTTGGCGCGGTGGCGATTTACGCCGGAAATTTTGTCGTTTCGCGATATGCGATAAAAGCCGAAATTGGCGTGAATGACATGGTGGCGCTGCGCTTTGGCGTGGCGGGCATTATCATGCTGCCACTTTTATTCCGCTATGGCGCGCGGGGATTTGCGGGCATCGGCCTGCGGCGCGGCCTGATACTGACGATATTCGCGGGCCCGCCCTTTGCGCTGATCATGATATGGGGTCTGTCTTTTGCACCGGTGGCGCATGGCGCGGCGATCGTTTCGGCGATGATTCCCATTTCTGCGGCCATTGGTTCATGGTATGTGACCGGCAATAAAATCCCTCCCGGCAAGATTTTATTATTCGCCGCCATCTTTGCCGGCCTCGGCATGGTCAGCGGTTTTTCGGCAAGCGCCAGTCCGGCTGTACTGTTCGGCGACTTTCTGTTTTTTGTCTGCGGAACCATGTGGGGAACCTATTCGGTCATCCTGCGCCAATGGCGGCTTGAGCCGATGCCGGTGACCATTGTGGTGTCCATGCTGTCGCTGCTGTATCTGCCGGTTTATTTTCTGCTGCTTACCCCCGATTACGGCAGCGCTTCATTTGGACAGATTGCGTTTCTGGCGTTCTATCAGGGCATACTTGCGTCCATCGTCTCGCTATTGCTGTTTTCTGTCGCCGTGCAAAATCTTGGCCCGCAGCGCGCAACCCTTGGCAACGCCACGGTGCCGATTTTTGCAGCAATGCTCGCGGTGCCCGTCCTGGACGAACTGCCCTCACTCATCCAGTGGCTGGGAATCGGACTGGTCGTCAGCAGCGTTATCCTGGCCGCACGCATGCAGGAGGCGGTCCCGGTTACGGAAAAATAGCTTCCTGCATGAGGCCGGCTGTTTCCTCAAAGCCCAGCATCAGGTTCATGTTCTGCACGGCCTGACCACTGGCCCCCTTGACCAAATTGTCGATGACGCTGACAATGATTGCCCTGCCCGGTCTGCGGTCCGCCACCACGCCAATCAGCGCATGGTTGGTGCCGCGCACATGCCGGGTCGCGGGAACCTCGCCCATCGGCAGTACACGGACGAAGGGTTCACCCGCACCATAACGCCCTGTCAGCGCGGCATGAATATCGCCCGCAGTTTTACCCGCGCTTAGCTCGACATAAATCGTCGATAAAATACCCCGGTTCATCGGGATCAGATGCGGTGTGAAACTGGCGATAACCGGCGCGCCCGCAGCCAGGCTTAATTCCTGATCAAGCTCGGACATATGCCGGTGATTGGCGACGCCATACGCATGGATCGCCTCACTGACTTCCGAAAACAGGCTGCCCTCCTTTGGCGCGCGGCCGGCGCCGCTGACCCCGGACTTGGAATCAACAATGATATTATCTGTCACAATCAGCTTTTGCGTCACCAGTGGCAAAAGCGGCAGCAACGCGCTGGTCGGATAACAGCCGGGACACGCCACCAGCCGCGCCGCCGTAATTTCCTTGCGGTAAAATTCCGTCAGGCCAAATACGGCTTCATCCTGCAAATCCACCGCGCGATGCGCATGGCCATACCATTTTTCATAGGCCGCAAGATCGCGCAGCCGGAAATCCGCAGACAGATCAACAACCTTCTTGTTGCGCGGAATGCCTGCAATCACTTCCTGCGTCGTGCCATGCGGCAGCCCGCAAAAAATCAGATCATACTGATCCCACTGGAGCTGATCGATCGTCACCAGCGCCGGAAGCCCAAGTCCTGCGAGATGGGGAAACACACTGCCATATTGCTCGCCCGCCTTGCGGTCCGCCGTCAGCGCCGCAAGGCGCACATTCGGATGGCGCGACAGCAAACGCACCAGTTCCGCGCCCGTATACCCACTGGCCCCAAGAATGGCGATATTGGCAAGGTTTTTCACTGAAACTTCCTCCACTCAGAAAATGCGCAAAGAAAAAGGGGACGCCCGCCGGACGTCCCCTTTCCAAACAGAAAGTCGCGCGCCGGTTAGCGCTTGGAGAACTGGAAGCTGCGTCGCGCCTTGGCGTGACCGTATTTTTTACGTTCAACCACACGGCTGTCGCGCGTCAGGAACCCGCTCAGTTTCAGTACGGGACGCAGGTCCGGTTCGTAATAAGTCAGCGCCTTGGAAATACCATGGCGCACCGCGCCCGCCTGGCCGGATAATCCGCCGCCCTTAACCGTGCAGAACACATCGAATTGACCCACACGCCGCGACACTTCAAACGGCTGGCGCAAAATCATCTGCAACACCGGACGGGCGAAATATGTCGCCAGTTCACGGCCATTGATGGAAAAACGCCCGCTGCCCGGCTTGATCCATACCCGTGCGATGGCGTTCTTGCGCTTTCCCGTCGCATAGGAACGGCCAAGATTATCGATTTTGGGTTCCACCCGCACGGCATCGCCCGTTACTGGCGTTCCTGTATCGCGCTGAACCGCTTCCTGCTCGGTACGGCGCTGCCGGTCAACCAGGGCATCCTTCAGATCGCCAAGTCCTGTCCTATCTTGCGCCATGCTCAGCCGATCCTCGTATTCTTGCGGTTTAGCGATTTGAAATCCACACTGATGGGCGTTTGCGCCGCATGCGGATGATCCGTACCCGCATAAATCCGCATATTGCTCAATTGCTGACGTCCCAGCGGGCCTTGCGGCAGCATGCGCTGCACAGCCTTGGATAGCACACGTTCCGGGTGTGCGCCTTTCAGCGTTGCCCCCGCCTTGCGTTCCTTGATGCCACCAGGATGTCCGGTGTGCCAATAAAAGGTTTTGTCCGCCAGCTTGTTGCCCGTCAGGCGCACTTTTTCCGCATTGATAACGACGATATTGTCACCGCAATCCATGTGGGGAGTAAAAGTAACTTTATGCTTGCCACGCAGACGCACGGCAATAAAGCTTGCAAGACGGCCCAGCACTGCGCCCTCGGCGTCAATGACCAGCCACTTTTTTTCGATTTCCGACGCTTTCGCCGAATAGGTTCTCATACGCTCTCTCCAAATCCATTGCCCCCATCTGTGCGGGCCGGAATTGGGCGCAGTATGCGCAGATTTTAACGTAAGTCAACACACGATATCATTATAAAATTGATATATTTCAATAGTTTAGTTTTGATGTATTATTTTACCACATATCTTCCCGCGTCAGCCAATCAATCCTCAAACCAATTAAGCAAAACTGCCTAATAATTAAGCACCCATTAATAACTGAATTTTAACTACCTGCTTTTACCATAGCTGTAGATAGCGGTTTTCGATAGGGAAAACAGGCTCACCACAACCCGAATAATTCATGGGGGCGAATAATGTTTGGTAAACTGAGTCTGGAACGCATAGCCAAAATCTATACTTGTCTCATAATCGCTGGTTTTATCGCCATCATATGGACGAGCGTGTCTACAATCAGTACCCTGAAGGTCGGCGGTCCGACATACACCCAGATCATTCTGGGCAAGGATTTAATTGCGGATATTCTTCCGCCGCCAGAATATCTCATCGAATCCTATCTGGAAGCGACGCAGATCCTTAATGAACCGGCGACACTGAAAAAACGCAGTGAACGGCTCGCAGTGCTCCATAATGACTATAATGTGCGCCACGAATATTGGCTGGAGCAGGATTTCGATGCAAAAATCAAGGACATGCTGAACACGGATTCGCACGCTTTCGCTGTTGAATTCTGGAAAGAGCTTGACGAAAAATTCCTGCCTGCAATTGAAAAGGGCGACATGGAAACGGCGCATGCCTCTTATGCCGCACTGACCGGTCACTATCAGGGGCATCGGGCGGTAATTGACGCCATCGTTCCCGCAGCCACCGATATGACCAAGCGGTTTGAAACCGAAGCGGCGGAGGCTGAATCGAGCGCCAATCTGGTTTTCTGGCTGATCGCGGGAACCTTTCTGGTAATTGTGTTGGCGGGAACAGGCCGTCTGCTGTTCGGCATGATCAGGCCAATTGTTCAGATTACCGGCGCAGCAAAACAAATCTCGGAAGGCGTGTTAAACACCAACATCCCATCCCTGGACCGCACGGATGAAATCGGGGCGTTAGCGAAGGCCGTGCATATGTTTAAGGTAAGCTGCTCCGCCAAAAATGCAAATCTGGAACAAATGGAGGCGATGTCCTCTGAACACTCGCGCCAGGCTGAACGCGGCAAACGCATTGAACAATTATCCGCCGACTTCCGCACCAATGTGCGCGACGTACTGGATCAAGTCAGCACAGCCATAGGTCAAATGCAAACTGCGGCGCACGGCATGTTCGCCTCCACATCTGTCACCCAGGAAAAGGCGAATGCGGCGGCGCACGCCGCGGAGGAAGCCTCCAGCAATGTAGGCACTGTCGCTGCGGCGGCGGAAGAACTGTCGGCCTCCATCTCGGAAATTGCGCGGCACATTGCCGTATCCTCGCAAACCTCCGGTCAGGCGATTGAGCAGGCTGGGCACACGTCCGCCACCGTTGGCGCGCTGTCCTCGATGGCGGAAAAAATTGGCGATGTGGTCAACATGATCCGCGATGTGGCGGAACAGACCAATCTGCTGGCGCTGAACGCCACGATCGAGGCGGCACGCGCAGGTGACGCCGGTAAAGGCTTTGCAGTTGTGGCTTCAGAAGTAAAAAATCTGGCAAATCAAACCGCCAAGGCGACGGAAGAAATCGCGCAGCAGATCAGCGCAATGCAAGCCAAGACCGTGCGCACCACTTCGGCCATCTCTGAAATTACCAATATTATCAACGCCATCAATACGGCGGTGACGACGGTTGCTGCGGCGGTTGAAGAACAGGACGCCGCAACGCGCGAAATATCCACGAACGCGCAGAACGTGTCGCAGGGCACCCAGGACGCTTCTGCGAATATTTCGCTGGTCACCGGCGCTGCATCCGAAACCTCGGCTGCGGCCACTCAGACCATCAGCTCCGTCAAATCCTTGGCCGAACAATCTTCACAACTACGCGGCAGCATTGAGCAGTTCCTCGACGAGCTTGCCGCCGCGTAGATCGCGATGCGTTTAGGTCAAACCGCTTGCGCTTCGAATTGTTGTCATTAGCCCTGCTTGTCCGGGTAATCCACACGCCACGAGCGAAGGCCTCAATTGCTCTCGATTGCCCGGACAAGCCGGGCAATGACAGTGTGTGGGGTGAGTCAATCTAAAAGCATCCCGCCTGGTGACGCCAACTGTGTCGTGGGGGTTACTTACCCCCACGCGCGGCTGCAAAGGCCGGGCGGCCAAGACAGCGGCCAAGCCATGCCCCTGCATTAGGATAAGGCGCCAGATCGAATTTCGCCATTTGCAACCAGGCCAGCACCGCCGCCACATTCAGATCAGCGATGCTAAAGCTGGACCCCAGCAGATAATCCTTGCCCGCCAGCGCGCCATCCAGCACCTTCAGCGCCGCGCCGAGTTTGGCATTCGCCGCCACCACTTCGGAATCCGGGGTGGCCGGGTTCATCCGCTTCATCAGCAGGGTCAGCGCCGGGCCTTCCGCCTCAGTCACGGCCCAGAAGCTCCATTGCAGCGCCCGGCCTTCATCGGCAATATTCTTGGGCTGCAAGTCGCCGCCATATTTCTTCGACAGATACAGATTGATGGCCAGCGATTCACACAGCACCACCCCGTCATCTTCAATGGCTGGAATATGCCCGTTCGGGTTGATTTTCAGAAAATCCGGTTCCCGCGACCCGCCCGTATTGGTAATTGGCACATTTTTATAATCAATGCCCAGCTCTTTCGCCAGCCATAGGACGCGCAGCGCGCGCGATTGAGGAATCCCGTAAATTGTAAGCGCCATTGTTCTCTCCCTGCGTTATGGACAATCCGTGACCGGACGCCCTATTATTCCAGTCTCAACAGTTGATCAGAAATCCGCTTCGGACACAATGGACAGGCTGCCCGCATGGAAAATGAAATTTACAGCGACGAACTAATCGGCAATATCCTGAAGGCCACCAAAACCATTGCGGTTGTGGGGGGCAGCCCGGAACGCAACCGGCCCAGCTATAGCGTCATGCAGTTTCTGCAAAAACGCGGCTTTCGCATCGTGCCGGTGAACCCGCGCGCCACCGGCCAAACTATTCTGGGCGAGAAGGTTTATGCCAGCCTGGCGGACATTCCCTTCCCCATCGACATGGTGGATATTTTCCGCACATCGGATGCCGCCGGTCAAATCAGCGATGAGGCCATTGCGATCAAAGCCAAATTCATCTGGATGCAATTGGGTGTTCGCAATCCCGCCGCCGCCGCGCGCGCCCGCGCCGCCGGACTGAAAGTCATCATGGATCGTTGCAGCAAAATCGAATATGGGCGCCTTTCCGGCCAGATCGGCTTTATGGGCGTAGACACCGGCATCATCAATAATTCGCGCCGCCGCCGCGTATAAAGGAAGTTCACAATGAGCACTTACGGATTTGACACTTTATCGATTCACGCGGGCGCCGCCCCCGATCCCACCACGGGCGCGCGCATTACGCCGATCTATCAAACCGCCTCCTATGTGTTTGATGATGTCGATCACGCCGCTGCACTTTTTAACCTTCAGGAATTCGGCAATATCTATTCACGCATCACAAATCCCACCAATTCGGTGCTGGAGGCGCGCATCGCAGCCCTGGAGGGCGGCAGCGCAGCGCTGGCGGTGGCGTCCGGCCATGCGGCGCAATTCATCGTCTTTCATACCTTGATGGAAAATGGCGGCGAATTCGTGGCCGCCAACAAACTCTATGGCGGATCCATGAACCAGTTTTCCCACGCCTTCGCCAAAATGGGCTGGCATGTGAAATGGGCCGAGGCGACCGAGCCGGAAAGTTTCCGCCGCGCGATCACCCCAAAAACCAAGGCGATCTTTATCGAAAGCCTGGCCAACCCCGGTGGGGTCGTGATGGACATCGCCGCCATCGCCAAAATCGCCAACGAGGCTGACATTCCCTTGATCGTCGATAATACCCTGGCCACGCCCTATCTGTGCCGGCCGCTGGAACATGGCGCGGATATTGTCGTTCACTCCGCCACCAAATTTCTGGGCGGTCATGGCAATTCCATCGCCGGCCTGATCGTCGATGGCGGCAAGTTCAACTGGTCGAACGGAAAATACCCAAGTCTGTCTGAACCCAGCCCCAGCTATCATGGCATGAAGCTGCATGAAACTTTCGGCAATCTGGGTTTCGCCATCGCCTGCCGGGTGCTTGGCCTGCGCGATCTTGGTCCCGCACTGGCACCGATGAATGCGTTCCTGATCCTGACGGGCATAGAAACGCTGGCGCTGCGCATGCAACGCCATTGCGAAAATGCGATGGCCGTCGCCAAATATCTGCAAGGGCATAAACAGGTCGAATGGGTGTCCTATGCCGGGCTTTCGACAAGTCCGTTTAACAAACTTGCGGCGCGCTATCTGCCCAAAGGCGCGGGCGCGGTTTTAACCTTCGGCGTCAAGGGCGGCTATGACGCGGGCGTCAAACTGGTCAGCGAGGTAAAGCTGTTCAGCCATCTCGCCAATATTGGCGACACCCGCAGCCTGATCATTCATCCATCTTCAACAACGCATCGCCAGCTTGACCAGGCCGCCGCCAAAACTGCTGGCGCAGGACCGGATGTGGTGCGCCTGTCCGTTGGCATTGAAGATGTGCAGGATATTATCGCCGACCTCGATCAGGCGCTGGCGAAGCTGTAGCGCGTATTACGAATACATAGATGCAAACGCTTCGTCATCGCGAGGCGCTACGCGCCTCGCGATGACGCCGTTAGATTTTGCTTCAATTATCAATCACTGTCACTTAGCGAGAAATGTGAAGTTGGCGCTGGATTGCCCCAGCAAAGCTTTCCGTAAATCAGCCATCAGAATGTCCGCCGCTGCCACAGAATAATGCACCGGATCCCAATAATTGGCATCGGTCGTGGTGAACGGGCTTTCAATCATAAAGTCTACGGCCACAGTGTTTGGGATTTGCGCGGCGATCGCGCCAATACGCTTTTTGCATTCCGCCCATTCCATGGCGCTTTGGCTTCCGGGCACGGACTGCCGCGCAAAATGATACGGGGCCAGGAATAATATTTTGCGCGTTTCAGCGGGAAGCCCGGACAGCATCTCGCGCAGCATTGGCAATGCGGGAAAATTCAATTTCGCCGGATCAAACCCTGCATCGGCCTTACCTTCCGCGATCCCGTTATTGCGTGAAATTGCGATCGCCGCCTGCACTTTGGCCAGATCATAGGCCGCCGGATCGGGCAGAAAATTGGTATATCCGTCACGGCCATATTTCAACTTTCGGACACCCAGCATTGTACCTGCCTGCCGGCCCGCCTGTTCAATCGTATACAGATCAAACTGGTGCAAAAAATCATTGTATGGATTGGTGTCATACATCCATTCCGGAAATGGGCGCGGCGTGTATTTTTCGAAAGTTTCACCCGCCTTGCACCAGACCAGATCAATCCCTACAACCGCCATCTTTGCTTTTGGATGATGACGGGAAAAAACCTCAAGCAACCGGTATTGCTCATAGGCCGTTGCGCTGTTCATCGACAGATTGGCGAAACGCGCCGAGAAAAGTTTATCCAGAACTTCCGGCCGCAGCAATCGCCCGATGGATGTGCTAATCACCACGCTGTCATATTCCTGCTTGCGCGCCAGCGCTGGAAATGAAAACCGCGCATTGGACGCAATCGGCACGCGGTCCAGCGGCGGCGAAAATGGCAGCGTATCAAACGGATCAATTATAAAGATCAGCAGATACAAAAACGCGCCCAGCCCAATACCGCCGCCAAAAAACCAGCGGGCAAAGTGCTGCCAGGCAGTGGCTATGGCGCTATCAGAACTGGAAATAGATGAATTCACTCTGCAACCCCCCGCCAATCAGCAGGATAAGAAATACCGCCACGGCGCCCGCCAGAAAACCCGCAGGCCGCCAGGGGCGTAACCGCTCCAGTATGGCGGTCTGGCTGGATGGTCCGCTCAGGGCGGCAAGCGTTCCTGCAATCAGCACCATATAATTTCCGGTATGGCCTATTGCCGCCCCGCCAAATCCATTCTGACCTATCAATGATCCATAGATCGACCAGGTGGCAGAAAAACTCTCGGTACGGAATAATATCCAGGTGGCGCCAATGAACAGGGTCATGCACACCCACCCCAGCAGCGGCGGCATGGAAAGTCCGGCCCGCCGCCATAGAATATTGGCCGCAACGCCTGCCCCGTGCATGGCGCCCCAGACCACATAGGTCCAGTTCGCCCCATGCCACAACCCGCCCACCAGCATGGTCAAGAACATATTGCGCGCCTGATGCCACACGCCGCCGCGATTGCCGCCCAGCGGAATATACACATAATCGCGCAAAAACCGGCTCAGCGTCATATGCCAGCGCCGCCAGAAATCCTGAATGCTGGTGGCCATATGCGGGCGGTCAAAATTAAACGGAATGATAAAACCAAACATCAGCGCCATGCCGATGGCCATATCCGTATAACCCGAAAAATCAAAATAAAGCTGCAGCATATAGGCATGCGCCGTCAGCCAGGCCTCGCCCAGATTCAGCACACCGCCATCCAGCACACGCCGGAACAATGGCGTGGCCATGCGCGCCGCGCTATCGGCAATCAATACTTTTTTTGACAGGCCTGCCAGAAACATCATGCCGCCGCGCGACATCCGTTCACTCAATCCCGTACGCATCGGGTTCAGATGAAACTGACCAATAATTTCATTATGCCGCACAATCGGCCCCGAAATCAGATGTGGAAAAAACGCTACGAACAATATGTAATCACGCAGCCCATGCACCGTAACCTCATCACCCCTGGCGGCGGCGCGGCGTAAATCCATCAGATAGGAAATATGCTGAAACGTAAAAAAGCTGATGCCGAGAGGCAGGATGATGCCAATCGGGTCATGGTTCCAGCCGCCAATGGCCGCCAGACTACTGGTCAGGAAATCCGCATATTTGAAAACTGCAATAACACCAACATTGAACAGCACCCCCGCCAATGGCAACCAGTCAAATTTCCGCAGGCGCGCAAACGCCCCGGCGATCAGCCAGTTGCCAAGGGTGGAACCAAGCAGTATTGGCAGAAACCGTATATCCCAATAGCTGTAAAAAATCAGCGATGCGATCACCAGCGCCCACAGGCGCAGTTCAACACGATCCGACAACGCATAATAAACCCCAAGCGAGAGCGGCAGGAACAGCAGGATAAAAATTTCTGAATTGAATAACATGGCGTCCCGCTATTTCAACCGCCGCGCATGCGCGCCAGCCCTTCTTCAAACGTGCAGGGCTTTACGCCAAGACGCACCTGCATGGGGCCAATATCAAATGCCTTGTCCTCAAGCAAGCGGCGCACTTCATCACGGGCAATCGGCGGAACACCAGGAACACATCGCGTCAACCAGGCCAGCGCCATCATTACCGGCAATGGAACAGAAATCACGCGCACCCGCCTTCCTGCTGAGCGGCCACAGGTTTGAATAATCCGGGCATATGTCATCGGTTGCGCCCCCGCAATAATTATTGGCGCGCTGCCAACATCCTCACTGACTGCCGCCAGCAAACACTGCACCACATCATCGCGGTGAATAGGCTGCAACAGCGCCCTGCCCTGTTGCGGCAGCGGCACGAGCGGCGTCCACCGCACAATTTTCAGAATACGGCTGATACTATTATCCGCCCCGCCATAAATCATCGCCGGATGCAGAATAATCCCGTTAACGCCCTGTGCATGGGCTGCTTCCGCATCCTGCATCTGGGTTGCTTTTTGATCGGGAAACCGGGTGAATTTGCGGGTTGATCCCAGCGTAATCAATCGCACCGCATTATGTGGTAGGACCGCAATAATTTTGCGCGTAAATCGGGCATGCGCCACATTTATAACGCAACTCACGCCCTCCAGGGCCTCGTGCAGCATCTGTCCATCGCCATCCAGATCAACAGTATAGGGATGAACCGCCCCGCCCAATGACTGCAAGTCAGATACGGTGCGGGCAATCGCAACAATCTCCGCACCCCGCGCACCCAACGCCGCCACCAGCGCGCGCCCCACATTTCCCGTCGCGCCAAGTACCGCTATCCGCAACCCCTTCATACGGCTTTGGCGGCTTCGCGTTTTGGGGCCACCATCTCGATGCCATTTTCCCTGAATGCACGAACGATCGCCAGCATCACTTCACTGCGGGGTTTAACGCGCCCATCACAAATCACGTCTTCAATCCAGAAGCTCAGAACAAAATTGATACCCTCACCGGCAAATTCCTGCAGATAACAGTTTACAGGGCGGAAACGCGAACAGCATGGATGCTGGCTGGCCGCCGCAAGCATCAGTTTCTGCGCAAGATCAATATCCGCGCCATAAGCAATATTGACCCGGATTTCGATCTGCACCCCCTTGCTGGAATAGGTCCAGTTGGTGACCCGGTTGGAAATAAAATCATCATTCGGCACCATGATGTCGCGCCCATCCCCGGTATCGATCAGTGTGTATCGTGTGCCGGTATGACGCACGATCCCGGAAATGCCGCCGCCCAAATCCACCAGATCGCCATTTTTCACCGACTTTTCGACCAGCAGAATAATTCCGCTGATGAAATTCGCGGTAACTTTCTGCAATCCCAGACCAAGCCCAACACCCAACGCGCCGCCAAACACTGCAAACGCCGTCAGATCAATGCCCAGCAGATCCAGCGTAACCATGAACAGAACGAAATACAGCACAACCTGCAACGCCTTGGTAAGCAGCGCCCGGTTGTTGGCCTCAAGCCATATCATCCGTCCGATTGATTTTTCGACAATGCCGGAAACCAGGCTGGCCGTCCAAAGCAGGAAGACAATCCCGAACATGCCGCTTAAAATGCTGTAGAATGAAACTTCCGCAGCGCCAACCTTGAATGTCAGCCGATCCGACTCCAGCACCTTGCGTACAGGGTCCAGCAGATCAAAATAACCCAGTAGCGCCACCGCCAGTGCGATAACGCCAATCAGCGCCAGCGACGTGCGCCTGCCCGGCTTCAGGATGGCGAGAATGGTGTCTTTCATGCGGTGATTATCTAATTTCACATGCGGTGATTATCTAATTTCAGCCCTCTTTTTGGACCTGCTCTCTGGCTTTGGCCAATAATTCGTCCATTTCGCGGCGGATCTGGTGGTCCGACTGGCTGACACCCCTGGCGTCCAGATCGCCCTTCACCTTGCGCAGCACATCCTCATCGCCGGCTTCCTGAAAGTCGGATTTCACCACTTCCTTGGCATAGGCGTCGGCATCCGCGCCCTTCAGTCCCATTTTTTCCGCCGCCCACAGGCCCAGAAGCTTGTTGCGCCGCGCCATTGCCTTGAATTCCAGTTCGGAATCATGGACAAATTTGCGTTCAAAACCCTTTTCGCGTTCGTCAAATGTACTCATGGCAACAGCAAGCTCCTCTTGAATCAGCATTATGGCTAAGCTTTAGCGCGGTAACGGGACGGGGGCAATGAAATCTCCTCCCCTCCGCACTGCCCGTCCCTATATATAGGGCGTAATGCACATTGTGCGAAGCGGCGCTTTAGGTTAGGTTCCGTCTTTACTTCCCAGCCCCGGGATTCTCCTGGGAACATCCTCAAGGACGATTATGAGCCGCCGTAGAAAAGTGTATGAGGGCAAGGCCAAAATTCTGTATGAAGGGCCGGAGCCAGGTACGCTCATCCAGTATTTCAAGGATGACGCCACCGCCAACAATGGCAAAAAGCACACGACAATCGTGGGCAAGGGCATCCTGAACAATCGTATTTGCGAACATATCATGGTGCAATTGGCTGGCATTGGCGTGCCAACCCACTTCATCCGCCGCTTGAATATGCGCGAACAACTTATTCGTGCTGTTGAAATAATTCCTCTGGAAGTAGTGGTGCGCAATGTCGCGGCTGGCTCGATCGCCTCGCGGCTTGGCATCGAGGAAGGCACACCCCTGCCCCGTTCGATCATTGAATTCTATTACAAGAACGACGCCCTCAATGATCCGCTGGTGTCTGAAGAACATGTCACCGCATTTGGCTGGGCCAACCCGCACGAAATTGACGACATCATGGCCATCGCCCTGCGGATTAATGATTTTATGAGCGGCCTGTTTGCCGGCGTTGGCATCAAGCTGGTTGATTTCAAGATCGAATTTGGCCGCATGTACGAAAATGACATGATGCGCATTGTCCTGGCCGATGAAATCAGCCCGGATTCGTGCCGCCTGTGGGATATGACGACCAACGAAAAACTGGATAAGGACCGTTTCCGCCGCGACATGGGCGGTGTTTCGGAAGCCTATCAGGAGGTTGCACGGCGGCTGGGCATTGCCCCCGATCTGGAAAGCCGCCTGCATGCGGTCCCCAAGGTTGTAAATTAAATATCGGCTATCGGTGATTATATGAAGGCGCGTATCCATATTACCCTGAAAAAGGGCGTCCTGGACCCGCAGGGCAAGGCTATCGCTAACGCCCTTTCCCATCTGGGCTTTGACGGCGTGGAAGAAGTCCGCCAGGGCAAATATATCGAAATTGACCTGACCGGCAGCGACAGCGCCCAGGCCTGCGCCAAAGTGGACGCCATGTGCGCGCAACTGCTGGCCAATACCGTTATCGAAAACTATACCGTTGAGCTGGACGCGTGAAAAGCTGTGTAATTGTATTTCCGGGTTCTAATTGCGACCGCGACGTGGCTGTTGCGCTGCAAGCCAGCAGCGGCAGCGCCCCGCAGATGGTCTGGCATGGCGAAACCGAATTGCCCAAATGCGATCTGATCGTACTACCCGGAGGTTTTTCGCATGGCGATTATCTGCGCTCCGGCGCCATGGCGGCGCGCGCCCCCATCATGCGCGCGGTGGTGGCCAGGGCCAATGCGGGAACCCCGGTGCTCGGCCTGTGCAATGGTTTTCAGATCATGACCGAAGCCGGACTATTGCCCGGCGCATTGATGCGCAATGCGGGACTGAAATTCATCTGCCGCGACGTGTTTCTGAAAGTCGAAAACACCGGCAACATTTTCAACCGCCGTTACACACAGGGGCAAGTGGTGCGCATTCCCATCTCGCACCATGACGGCAATTATTTTGCGGATGCCGCAACGCTTGACCGCCTGGAATCCACGGGCCGCGTCGCCTTCCGGTATTGCACGGCCGATGGCGTGGTGAACGCCGCCGCCAATCCCAATGGCTCGCTGAACAATATTGCTGGCATTTTGAACGAGGCCGGGAACGTGCTGGGCATGATGCCACATCCCGAACGCCTGATCGCAAAGGAACTTGGCGGCAGCGATGGCCGCGCCATGTTTGACGCTCTCGCTTCACTGCTGCAATGCGCATGAAAATCACACCGGAAATCGTCGCCGAACACGGCCTGAAGCCGGATGAATATGCGCACATCCTGCGTGTGCTGAACCGCGAACCGAATATCACCGAGCTGGGAATTTTCTCGGCCATGTGGAACGAGCATTGCTCGTACAAAAGCTCGCGCGTCTGGCTGCACACCATGCCTGTCAGCGGCCCGCAGGTCGTGTGCGGCCCTGGCGAAAATGCCGGCGTTGTCGATATTGGCGATGGGCAAGTGGCCATTTTCAAAATGGAAAGCCACAACCATCCCAGCTTTATCGAACCCTATCAGGGTGCGGCAACCGGCGTTGGCGGCATCATGCGCGACGTGTTCACCATGGGCGCACGCCCCGTCGCCAATCTGAATGCGCTGCGCTTTGGCGCGCCCGGCAATGCCAAAACCCGGCACCTGGTGTCTGGCGTTGTGGCGGGCATTGGCGGCTATGGCAATTGCATTGGCGTGCCCACAGTCGGCGGCGAAGTGAATTTCGATCCCGGCTATAACGGCAATATTCTGGTCAACGCCATGTGCGTCGGCATTGCCGATGCGGACAAGGTATTTTATTCCACCGCCAGCGGCGTGGGAAATCCTGTCGTTTATGTGGGATCAAAAACCGGCCGCGACGGCATTCACGGGGCCAGCATGGCGTCGGCGGAATTTGACGAAAATTCCGAAGAAAAACGTCCAACCGTACAGGTCGGTGATCCGTTCACGGAGAAATTGCTGCTCGAAGCCTGCCTGGAACTGATGGCGGGCGATGCGGTCATCGCCATACAGGATATGGGCGCGGCAGGCCTTACCTGCTCGGCCGTCGAAATGGCGTCCAAAGGCGGGCTTGGCCTGTTGCTGGATCTTGACAAGGTGCCGTGCCGCGAGGCGGGCATGACCGCTTATGAAATGATGCTGTCGGAAAGCCAGGAACGCATGCTGATGGTGCTGCACCCTGACCGTACCGAGGCGGCCCGCGCCATTTTTGAGCGCTGGGAACTGGATTTCGCCATTGTCGGTAAAACCACCGATACCGGGCGATTTATCATCCACCACAAGGGCGAACAGGTTGCCGATCTGCCCGTTGATGTGCTGGCGGAACAGGCCCCCGTCTATCAGCGCCCCTGGACGCCCACCCCGCCCGCGCCGTATCTATCTGCCAAAGACGTTCCGGATACGGATGATCTGGGCGTAACCCTTGCCAGGCTGATGGGCAGCCCCCATCTGGCCAGCCGCCGCTGGATATGGGAACAATATGACCATATGGTCATGGGCGACACCGTGCAACGCCCGGGCGGCGACGCCGCCGTGGTGCGTGTGCACAACAGCCGCAAAGCCATTGCCGCCACCACCGATGTCACACCGCGCTATTGCGCCGCTTCCCCCGTTGAGGGCGGCAGGCAGGCGATCGCCGAAGCCTTCCGCAATCTATGCGCTGTCGGCGCAAAACCCCTGGCCGCCACTGATTGCCTGAATTTCGGAAATCCCGAACGTCCCGAAATCATGGGGCAGTTTGTGGGCTGTATTGAGGGCATCAGCCAGGCCTGCATTGCGCTGGATATGCCCATCGTATCCGGCAATGTGTCGCTGTACAATGAGACCAGCGGCATCGCCATACCGCCCACCCCCGCCATCGGCGCCATTGGCCTGCTGGACGATATTGATCACATGGCGACCATCGCCTTCAAACAGGACGGCGATGTGATTTTTCTGATTGGCGAAACCAGCGGCCATCTGGGGCAATCCATCTATGCCCGCGAAATAGCCGGACGCAGTGATGGCGCCCCGCCCCCCGTTGATCTGGCGGCCGAACGCCGCAATGGCGATTTTGTTCGTACACAGATTACTTCTGGTAATGTCACTGCGGCGCATGACATTTCCGATGGCGGCTTAATCGTGGCGCTCACCGAAATGGCATTGGCCGGTGATCGCGGCTGCACGCTGAATTTGCCAAAGAATGCCGGCCTGCGCCATGCCTATCTTTTTGGCGAGGATCAGGCGCGCTATGTACTGAGTGTTGCGCCTTCCAAAGCGGACGCACTGATCGCTGCGGCAAATGCAAAACAGGTTCCCGTCACAAAACTGGGAATGGTTGGCGGGCGTCACATCATGCTGGACGGCAACCCCATACATGCTGTCACGGAGCTTCGCCACGTCCACGAAAACTGGTTTCCTGAATATATGGAGGGCTGAAAATGGCTATGCAGGCATCTGAAATTGAGCGCTTGATCAAGGAAGGCCTGCCCGGCGCCGAGGTGCGCATTGAGGACTTACGCGGCGACGGCGACCATTACGCCGCCTATGTCAAATCTGCCGCTTTCAAGGGAAAAACCCGGGTGCAACAGCACCAGATGGTCTATGCGGCCCTCAAAGGCAATATGGGCGACGCCCTGCATGCCCTGGCGTTGCAGACCTCGGCGCCGGAATAGACCTGCCCACTTGAACTTGTCACGCACACTAATTAGTTAGAAACCATCTCTTTCCTACAGGAGCCCATGCCATGAGCGAAATCACCATCCTAGATGAAATCAAAAATGCCGTGGATAGCACGGATGTCCTGCTGTTCATGAAAGGCTCGCCACAATTTCCGCAATGCGGTTTTTCATCAACGGTGTGCCAGATATTGAATCAGCTTGGCATTGAATTCAAAAGCGTCGATGTGCTGCAAAATGCCGAAGTGCGCGACGGCATCAAACAGTTTTCTAGCTGGCCGACCATTCCCCAGCTCTATGTGAAGGGCGAATTTCTGGGCGGCTGCGACATTGTGCGCGAAATGTATGAAAGCGGTGAACTGGCCGACTTCCTGACCGGGAAAGGCGTTGCTGTCTCCGCTTAACCAGCGCAACGTTTTATCCATGATCCAGTTACGCGCCGCCCGCCCAACTGACGCCGCCGCCATCGCCGCCATTCACGCAGACACCTGGGCGGAGACCTATGCCGGCATTCTTCCGCCCGATGCGATTTCCGCAAATGATTATGACGCCTGCCTGAAATTCTGGAAGACGGAATTGGTGCATGCGCCACAAGGTGTGTTCATCGCCGAGGACGATAAATTAGGCCCCATGGGCTTTGTCAGCGGCGGCCCCGCGAAAGCTCCGCTCCGCCTTGAAACCGGAAATTTCCGTGGCGAGATATCCAGGCTCTATGTCCGCCCCGTCTGCCAGGGCATGGGGCTTGGCGCGCAATTACTGGAATCCGCCCTCGCCAATCTGAGCCGCGCAGGCTATAGCGCCGTCATGCTGTGGGTATTTGCCAATAACCCCGCCTGCAAATTTTACAAACGCATGGGCGGCCAGCCCATCGGCGAACGCACCACAGATTACAGCGGCAAAATCATGCGCGAAGTGGCCTATGGCTGGGGCGGCAAATTGCCGAAACCGGCCAAGCCGGAACCTGTCAAAAAACCCCGCTGATCACCACAAAAAATGGTTGGCCTATAGTATTTGCCGCTCCCCCGTTATAACGGGGCGCAGCGCCTCCGCACCAGATATGCACCGGTCCATAAAATTTCTATATCAGGGATGCCGGACATGCCATAAATCTGGCTTGTGGACATGAAAAACATACAATACCGGCATGCCCGCTCTACACGGGGAAAACTAATTCCGAATGCTATTCAACGCTTATTCCTTCATTGCGGTTTTTCTGCCTATTTCATTATTTGGATATTTTCTATCCGGTTGGCTGGGAGGTGACAAATATGGCGGCCGCGCGGCAGTACTCTGGCTGCTGGCTGCGTCTTTGGTTTTTTATGGCCTCTGGAATGTCCGCCTGATTGGCCTGTTATTGCTCTCAATCAGTTTCAATTATGCATTCGGAATAATATTAATTCGAAAACCAGGCCGGATTCTGCTTGGTTTCGCGATAACCTGCAATTTGCTCCTTTTGGGATGGTTCAAATACGCCAATTTTTTTATCAGTACACTGAATGACATAAGCAACGCACAACTGCCGCTATTCACAATCATCCTGCCTCTGGGAATTTCGTTTTTCACCTTTACCCAGATAGCATTTCTGGTTGACACCTGGCGCGGCAAAGTGCGTGAAGTTGATCCATTTCGTTACGCATTGTTTGTGACATATTTTCCGCATCTGGTTGCCGGCCCCTTGCTGCACCATCAGCAAATAATGCCACAATTTGGAAATCCGGCTACGCTGCGCCCGCACGCAACCAATTTACAATATGGTTTCGCACTGTTCATATTGGGCCTGGCGAAAAAAGTGCTTCTCGCCGATAGCTTTGCCGAACATGCAACCCCTGTATTCGATGCCGCCCAGGAAGGCGTGTTGCTCGAAGCATTCATATCATGGAAGGCTGCCCTGGCTTATACGCTGCAACTTTATTTCGATTTTTCAGGATATTCCGACATGGCCATTGGTATGTCGCGCATGTTTGGAATTACGTTACCAGTTAATTTTTCATCGCCCTATAAGGCGCGTAATATTTCCGAGTTCTGGCGGCGCTGGCATATGACATTGTCAACATTCCTGCGCGAATATTTATACATTCCATTGGGCGGCAACCGGCATGGGGCCGTTCGCACGGGTATCAACCTCATGGCTACAATGCTGCTTGGCGGCTTATGGCATGGGGCCAACTGGACCTTTGCGGTGTGGGGCGGATTACATGGGCTTTATTTGCTCCTGCACCGCCTATGGCAATATTTCCGCCGCGATGCGGCGCCGCCGGCCGGCATGACGGCATGGCTCGGAAATGGGCTGGCAACCGGATTAACATTGCTTTGCGTTGTGATCGGATGGGTTTTTTTCCGGGCTGAAAGTTTTGAGGCCGCAACGATCATGCTTTCAGGTATGCTTGGCTTGAACGGCCTGGGATCACTGATGCTCGACAACTGGGGTGTAGCGTTGTTTGCCACCGGCGGCATTATCGTGTTATGGCTGCCAAGCAGCCAACAATGCATTGAACGCATAAGCAGCTTTGATGGAGACTCTGACAAAAGATTAGGGATGTTCAAACCCATCATTCAGGGTGCCGGTCTTGGGCTATTGCTGCTTGCGTCGCTGCACCGGATTTATGGCGGAAATAGTGAATTCCTTTATTTTCAATTCTGACCGCGTAGTACTATGGCGATGGTTTGGCATGGCCGGCGCCGCAATTGTAATGCTGATGGTGCTGCTAAGCCTGCCTGCCCTGTTTGCGGGGACGGATGTAGAGGCCGGACGCACAAATGCAGATTGGGTTAACCGGAAGGCCGCAGCCTCAGCGGCGCTGACTTCAAAGCGCATCGTCCTTCTCGGCGGTTCAAATACGCTTTACGGATTTTCGGCGGAAACGATTACCAGGCAGACCGGCCGTCCGGCATTAAACGCAGGACTCAACGCCGGATTCGGACTGAAATATTTACTGCACATCGGCAGAAATATCGCCAAACCTGGCGACCTGTTTGTGTTACCGCTTGAATATCCACTATTCGAAAAAGCGCAGGTGCACGATTCAGCTATCTTTCAATTTATTTCACATGACCAGGCCTGGCTAAAATCATTATCCTGGCTGGAACGGTTCGAATTTGCCTGGGCAGTAAGAATAAAACATTGGCAATATTATTATCTCAACAGCCAAAATCCGCCAGCGCCAGTTGCCATAGGCGCGCGTATGCCGGGCGCGCCATTGTTAAACGATGTGGGAGATGTGATCGACGCCGATCCTGCCAGCATTACACCGCAAATGCGTGAAGCAGTAAAAAACGAGACGATACGTGTTTGGAAACTGGATAATGATGCCCTGAATGTGCTGCAAAAATTTGCAGAGGACTTGCAGGCGCTGGACATTACCGTGATTGTCGTTCCCCCAAATGTCCATGAGAGAATGCTGAACAATACAGCTAACAAGGCATTTTTTCAGCAGCTCTCGCGCGCCATGACAGACCGGGGGATCACCACACTGGGCGATCCGCAACTGTTTTTATTCAGTGATAATTGCGCCTATGACACGAATTGGCACCTCACGCGCCCATGCCAGATAAAGCACACGAAAAAACTTATCCAGCTACTTAAAGACGCTGGCCGGATCGCGCCGCCAGAATAAAATTAATACTGATCCGTAAACGGATGATATATGGAAAACAAAGGCGCGTCCTTCGCAGACGCTGGCAAACGCCTAGAAATTATCCTTACGCCGCCGTGTTTCGGCAAACACCGCCACCGGGTCTGCCCCTGCCATCCAGGCTGCGTTGCAGGCTCTCACTCATCGGCCACAAAACGGATTGGTCGCCAGATCCAGCCCATCGGCGAACGCGCCACAGATTACAGTAGAAAAAATCATGCACTAAACAGCCTATGGCTGGAGCGGAAAATTGCCCAAACCCGCCGCGCCAAAAAAATCCTGAATTCCCGTTTCCCCTTTTTAGCGGAAATGGGAATTCAGACAAAATTGGATCAGGCCACCTTACGCCGAAGCGAGCGAAGCCCAAACAGGCCCGCAGCCAACAGCCCAAGTGTGGTGGGTTCCGGTACTGTGCCCGTCTGTGAGCCTTCACCCACCAGCGGCGCGACATCATCAATGCCGCCAAAGCCGGTAACTACAGTGAAAAAGTTCGGAGCGGTAATATCGCCCGAAAGACTATAGTCAATGAAGGTTATGGAACCGCAGCCTGCGACCAGCGCGTGGCCTTTGCCGTCCACCGCGCCCTGATCGAAATCGCAGGCAAAATCCGACGCCGCCTGCTTCAGAACCCCGGCAGAATCAAGCGTGCCGGTTTTACCTGCGCCAAACAGCGTTATCAAATCCGTGAACGGATCATAAATCATGCCATGCGCTGACTCAACGCCGGAAAAAAGCCGGGTTGTCACGCCCGTGGCAAGATCAATAGTGCCGATATTACCGCCACCATTGGGGGCGCCATTGACATAATAGCTGGCGCCTATAGCGTTAAAGGCAATCTGCGTAACGCCGGTATCGTCGCCTGTAATGGCGGTTGTCGTCGTCGTCGTCATCGGAAAATCAAGTGTCTTGAGCGCCCCGCCAAAATCACTGGTGTAAATTTTACCAGCGCGCAAGGTCAGATGATAGCTTGGCGCGCCGGTAGCCTGCGTATCCAGAACCGCGCCCGTTGTCGGGCTGACTTCATACACATTGCCGGACCCCTGCCCGCCAATAAGCAGATTTCCATTAGGGGCGAAAATAATGCCATCCGCCCCGCTCGTGCTAGCGACATTGGCCTGATTAGTCAGACTGAACGCATTCGTAGCGTCGTTATAACTATAGTCAATTTTATTGACGTTCGCGCCACCGGTAAAGTTTGTGTAAAAAAGCGTCCCGTCAAACACCGTTGCCTGCGCGCCGGAAACCAGGGCCAGCGTGGCCGCGCCCGTCATCATAAGCCCGCGAATAGTTTGAGATTTCAACATGATACACTTCTCCCAAGTAAAATGTTAACCACATATGATCCCAACAATTTTAGTTGTTTTTGCTATCCTGCGCAAGCCCGATTTTTTTTGCTCTGTACCGTTTTCTGATCACCTTGATCCATTATCCCGTCACCTGCATCTTTGCCACCTCGCTTCGCTCTTCGCAGAAGAAGTGGGATTCACCGTAAAATCATCCTGCTAGAAATTATCCTTACGCCGCCGTGTTTCGGCAAACACCGCCACCGGGTCTGCCCCTGCCATCCCCAGGCTGCGTTGCAGGCTCTCACTCATCGGCCGCAAAAACGGATTGGTCGCCAGTTCAAGACCGATGCTGCTCGGAACCGTGGGAATACCCTTGGCGCGCATCGCGTCAATCTCCTTCGCGCGGGCAACCAGCGCCGCATTATCAGGATCCACGCTCAGGGCAAAGCGTGCATTGGACTGCGTATATTCATGGGCGCAATACACTTTGGTCTCCGGCGGCAGCGCCATCAGCTTTTGCAGTGACGTCCACATTTGCTGCGCGGTGCCCTCGAACAAGCGTCCGCACCCCAGCGCAAACAATGTATCACCGACGAACGCCACTTTATCCTGCGCAAACCAGTATGCAATATGACCCGCAGTATGCCCCGGCACATCAAAGACTTTGGCGCTGGCATTGCCGAACTTCACTTCATCGCCATCGCCTACCTGCCGCTCTATCGCGGGTATACGCGCGGCTTCGGCGCGTGGGCCAATAATCTGGCACCCGGTTTTGGCCTTCAATTCCTCGTTCCCGCCCGCATGATCCGGATGCCAGTGGGTGTTCAGAATATGCGTCAGCTTCCAGCCTGTTTGATCCAGCGCCTTGAGGATTGCCGAAACCTCCGGTGTATCGACCACCGCCGTGACATTGGCCTCCGGCTCATGCACCAGCCAGGCATAATTATCGGTCAGGCAGGGAAATTGGTGAATCTGCAACGGCATGACGGCCTCCTCTCCAACAGATTATTTTGTTCATCCTAACATAAGATTGCCGTTCTATAGTAGGGGCATGCATCTGGATGTCATCGATCTGCGCGCGTTTTACAGCAGCCCCCTGGGGGACGCCGCCCGGCGCGCTATTGGCCTGAAAACCAGGCAAATCTGGCCAAACCTTACAGGCCAGTCCCTATTGGGTCTCGGCTATGCCACCCCCTATTTATTGCCGTTTCAGGGCGAGGCGTCGCGCACCCTGGCCATGATGCCCGCCAGCCAGGGCGTCATGCGCTGGCCCGGTGAAGGCCCAAGCCTGACAGCGCTGGTGGACGAAACCCGACTACCGCTGAATGATGCGTCCATTGATCGCATCCTCCTGGTGCATTCACTGGAAACCAGCGAACAAATCCGCCCTGCCCTGCGGGAATTGTGGCGGGTGCTGGCGCCGGGCGGAAAATTGCTGATCATAGCGCCCAATCGTATTGGTCCATGGGCGCGTCTGGAGACAACCCCATTCGGTCATGGCCGCCCGTTTTCGCGCAGCCAGTTAACACACCTGCTGCGCGATTGTCTGTTTTCACCCGAACAATGGTCGGCGTCATTGTACATGCCGCCGCTGGGCCGCATGATGATGCTGCGCAATCCCGATGGCTGGGAACGGGTGGGAAAATTACTCTGGCCGCGCTTTGCCGGCGTCTGGATAGTCGAAGCCAGCAAACAAATTTATGTTCCCATCCCGGAACAATCCACCGCCCGCATCCGGCAACTAATCACGGCGCAGTTACAGCCCCGCGCCTGACTATTCCGCCCGCAGCATGAACAGCGCCTGCGCCGCGAGCAGGTTGGCCATTGGGCGGCACCGGTTGGTCAGGCTGACTTTGCCTTGCTGGTCCAGTGCGATGAAACGTTCGATGGTGACGCCCATGCGCTTGGTCATATCCTCGAAATCATCTATCGCACACAAATGAATGTTCGGTGTTTCAAACCATAAAAATGGCAAGGTGCGCGTTACCGGCATTTGCCCGGTAAGCATCACATGCAGGCGCACGCGCCAATGCCCGAAATTCGGAAATGAAATGATCGCGCGCTTGCCGATGCGCACCATTTCGCGCACCACCTTTTGCGGGGCGCGGGTGGCTTGCAGGGTCTGGCTCAAAATCACATAATCAAACCCCTTGGTTGGATAATTTACCAGATCGGTGTCTGCGTCGCCCTGCACCACCGACAGGCCCTGCGCCACTCCCGCATTCACGCCCTTCTGGCTCAACTCAATGCCCCGGCAATCTACGTCCCGCGTAGCGTTCAACAGGCGCAGCAGTTCCCCGTCGCCACACCCCACGTCCAGCACGCGGCTGCCAGGTTCGATCATGCTGGCGATCAGTTGCAGATCAACACGGCCGCCATTTTGCTGTGCCGGATCAATCGCCATTTTTCAAACCACGCTTTTGCGCCGCCGCATTCAGAAACCCGGTTAGGGTGGCGAACAGTTCCGGCTCCTCCAGCAAAAAGGCGTCATGGCCTTTCTGGGTTTCTATTTCCACGAAACTGACATTGGCCGCCGATGCGTTCAGCGCCTGCACAATGTCGCGGCTTTCCGAAGTGGGAAACAGCCAGTCGCTGGTGAATGAAACCACGCAAAACCGCGTAGGCGTACCCCGGAAGGCCTCTGCCAGCACATCGCCATATTCCGCCGCCAGATCAAAATAATCCATCGCCCGCGTCAGATACAGATAGGAATTTGCGTCAAACCGGTCAACGAATGTGGAGCCCTGATGGCGCAAATAACTTTCTACCTGAAAATCGGCATCGAAACCAAAACCAACTTTTTGCCGGTCCTGCAAATTACGTCCAAACTTGTCATGCAGTGCGGCCTCCGACAGATAGGTAATGTGCGCCGCCATGCGCGCCACCGCCAGCCCTTTCTCCGGACGCTTGTCCCGTGCCAGATAATCCCCATTGCACCAGTCCGGGTCCGCCATGATCGCCTGACGTCCGACCTCGTGAAAGGCAATGTTCTGCGCCGAATGCCAGGCCGCCGTTGCAATCGGGATCGCGCAAAAAACCTTTTCCGGATAATCATAGGCCCACTGCAACACCTGCATACCCCCCATCGAGCCGCCAATGACGCAGAACAATTGCTCAATGCCCAGCGCTTCCACCAGCCGCGCCTGCGCATTCACCATGTCGCCAATGGTGATTACCGGAAACGACAATCCATAGGGTTTGCCAGTTGCCGGGTTGATGCTGGTTGGCCCCGTGCTGCCGATACAGCCGCCAATCACGTTGGCGCAGATCACAAAATAACGATCCGTATCCACCGGCCGCCCCGGCCCGACAATCGTATTCCACCAGCCGGGACGCCCGGTAACCGGATGCTGGCTCGCCACATACTGATCACCCGTCAGCGCATGGCACACGAGAATGGCGTTCGAACGCTCCGCATTCAGCACGCCATAAGTCTGATAGGCGATCTCCAGCGGGGCCAGGCTCACGCCACAGTCCAGCAGCAAGGGTGCATCCATGCTAAAACGCATCACCGGCTCAAAGCGGGGCGAAGCCTGCCGATCGTCAGGATTTTGATTTTGCGTGCCCGAATTCATGGCGCTACCTGTCCCACAAGGCGGCGCTCTGTCAAGCGGCAATCTGATAAGCCACTACAGCAACCCCAGCGCCATTAATTCAGCGCGCATCTCCAGCGGCATTTCGTTTTTGCCGCCGGATTTGCCCTTGGCGGTATCCCGGGGCGCGTCTTCCGCCTTCAGATAGCGCCAGCCCTGAAACGGGCGGCGGGGGTGCGGCTGGGTGCGGACCAGTTTCGGGTCCAGGATCAGCGCGCAATGTGCGATCCCTTCCGCATCCGTTACCGGCCGCAATTCCAGCAATTTTTGCCGCGCCTGAATATGCCCCTTGATCACCCAATAGATCGAGCCGCCCTTGAGCAATTCATCGCCCCGGCGCGGCGTCATGCGGGTGATATGTTGCAGCACGCCGTCCTTGCGCTGACGATGCTGCTGCCACGCCACCAGCTCCTCGAACTGCGCAATCCCGACGCATAGCTTGATCAGATGCAACGTCATTTTATGCAAAAGCCCCTTAATCCCGACTTGTCATCCTGAACGAAGTGAAGGCTCCCTGCCACAGAAAAGATCCTTCACTTCGTTCAGGAGGACAGGCTGGGGGCTTGATACAGCGCATTACATAGGAAGGTTTTTAGACTTGCGCCGCACTCATGGCCAAAAAGCTTTCGTGGGAAAGCTCAATGAAATGCACGCCAATTTCGCCATCATCGGCCGTCCAGACGATGGTTGCCTCATAGGCGCCACGATCAAAAAGACCGGGACCATGTATGGCGCCGCTAATGCGTTGATTGGTGACAAAATTATTGCCGGGAACCACAACCCGAAAACCGCCCAGCGACCAGTCATTGGTCTTGTAGCGCTTGTCATTGACAAAAATCGTCAATTTAGAGGATTGGGTACGGCGATAGCGCCGCCGCTCAGCGCCGGGCTGCTGACGCGGTGCTTTTACCGGATGGGATTCCCCCCCGGCAAACACCTTAATCCGTTGAAACAGTCCCATAATGGTTCCCCAGAAACCTGCACACCGTGACAAGGGTCAAGCGGTCCATAGAAGGATATTATTCTGGAAACGGTTAACAATTAGTGGCTATCTGTAACCACACATTCTGGCCTCCATATCAGATGCGCTAGCCAAAGCGCGGCGCTGAAGCTGATCAGGGCCCCCATTTGATGGACCGCCGCCAGCGCGGGCGGCGCAACCGCCAGCAATGTCCAAACGCCGAGTGCGAATTGCACAGCCACCATGCCCAGCACCATCCATAGTGCAGATCCAAGGTGGGGCAGATGCCTTCCCGCCAACCACAGTGCGGCGGTCAAGGCGGCAACAAGCACCGCCATATTCCGGTGATTGAACTGCACCAGAGTAATATTTTCAAACAGATTGAGATGCCAGGGGGTGAGCCGTATCAAACCCGGCGGAATCCAGTATCCATCCATCAAGGGCCAGCTATTATAGGTCAGCCCCGCATCCAGTCCGGCAACCAGCGCACCCAGCAGTATTTGTAAAAAAACCATGGCGCACAGGGCAACACTGCCTGCCTGCAACAGACGCGGCGATGTTGCCCCGCCAGATTGCCCCCGCCAATGGCCCAGTCCCATCCACAGACTGTAACCATAAACCAGAAAAGCCAGTCCCAGATGCGCGGCCAACCGGTATTGACTGACATCTACCCGTACGCTCAGGCCGCTTTTCACCATATACCAGCCCAGCGCGCCCTGGGCGCCACCCAGAACAAACAGCGCCACAAATTTCGGCAATTCGGCACGGCTAATTTTTTTCGTCGCCCAGAAATAGACAAAGGGTGTCAGAAAAACCAATCCGGCCATACGCGCCAGAAACCGATGCCCCCATTCCCACCAATAGATTGATTTGAATGCGGCCAGATCCATATCCCGGTTGATCAGCCTATATTCCGGAATTTTCTGATATTTGGCGAATTCCTGTTGCCACGCCTCCAGCGATAAGGGCGGCAACATTCCGGTGACGGGTTTCCACTCGGTAATTGACAGGCCAGAATCCGTCAGCCGTGTCATCCCGCCAACCAGAACAACAAGCCCGATAAAGCCGCAGAGGCAAAACAGCCAGACGGCAATTTGCCGGCGCGCAGGCAGGGATGAAATGGAAATATTTATCATACTCAATTACACTAAAACTGCTTCTTCACACCAGATTTTCAGGCGCTCGCACAAACGGCTGCGCGCCGCAGGCATCGGCTTGCCATGCGGCTCCAGCACATGACGGGCCATGAAAAATCCGGTCAGGTCAAGCCCCGCCAGAATATCTGTTGGGTGCCCCTGCATCTGCGCACCAAGCAAAAAGCCCGGCAGCGGCATCAACCGTTCATGATACGGCAAACCTGGCACGCGGCTAACCGCGCGTCCGGTGCGCGGCGACACATAAATCAGATCATCAATCGCGCCGGTTGCTGCGCATTTCGACAGATCAAGCCCAAAACCCAGTTCTTCCAGCACCCCCAGCTCCCATCGCACCAATGCGGCCGGCCACATTTCGATATCCTCAATCGCGTCCAGCATCACCCGCATCCCGTCAAAGACCGGGCCATGCGGCTCACGTTCCGGCAGCACCTGTTGCGCCACCGCGCATGCAGAAGTCAACCCGGCAAGACGCAGCGGGTCGCGCATCACCGCCGCCGCGCGGGCGCGCACCGGTTCAACAGAATAATTTCCCAGATGTTCGGATAGCCGCGCACGCCATTTGACACTGACCTCATTACCGGGTTCCAGAACCCCACGCATCTGCTTTGAGGCGCCATAGCGCACCAACCCGGCATGCCGGCCATGGCTGCGCGTCAGGGCATCCACTATAACCCCGCGCTCCCCATGGCGCCGGGCCGATAAAATAATGGCGTCGTCAACCCATTCCATCTGCATATGCCATCAGTCTGCGGATCGCTTTAATCCTTGCTGAAGTCCAATCCCATTTCACGATAACGGGCCGGTTCATCGAGCCATTTTTCATTTACTTTAACATGCAGAAAAAGATGAATGCGCCGCTCAAAACTTTTTTCCATATCATGGCGGGCGGCCTCACCGATCTGTTTCAGGGTTTGCCCGCCCTTGCCTAAAACAATAGGCTTCTGGCTGTCGCGCCGTACATAGATAGTTTGATCGATGCGCGCGCTGCCGTCTTTCATTTCTTTCCAGGATTCGGTTTCGACCGTTGAATCATACGGCAATTCCTGATGCACCCGCAGAAATAACTTCTCACGGGTGATTTCCGACGCCATCATGCGCTCTGTCGCATCCGATAGCTGGTCTTCGGGATACAGCCACGGCCCCGGCGCAACAACCCCCGCCAGGAATGTACGCAAATCATCCACCCCATCGCCGTTTGAAGCAGAGATCATGAAGGTCCGGGTAAACAATCCTGACTGATCAAATTTTTCGGCCAGCGCCAGCAAGTCCTCGCGCCGGATCAGATCAATCTTGTTCAGCACCAGCACAGCCTTGCGCTGGTTTTTTGCCAGCCCATCCAGGATGGTCTGGGCATCAGCGTTTAATCCGCGCACCGCATCTATGACCAGCACGATGCAATCCGCCTCGTCCGCGCCGCCCCATGCCGCCTGCACCATGGCGCGGTCCAGCCGCCGCTGCGGTTTGAAAATTCCCGGCGTATCGACAAAGATGATCTGCGCATCCCCAAGCACCGCGATGCCGCGCAGCCGGGATCGCGTGGTTTGCACCTTATGGGTGACAATGGCCAGCTTCGTCCCAACCAGGCAATTCAGCAAAGTTGATTTTCCGGCATTGGTTGGCCCGATAAGGGCCACAAAACCGCATCGGGTCTGGGCAACAGCGTTCATGTGTTTTCCGGTGTTATAAAATCCGCATGCACTTCACATAGCATGGCCAGTGCCGCTGCACGTTCCGCTTCGCGTTTTGAGGCCCCTGTACCACATAATGGCGCATGACCCGGTAATTGCACTTCTATCACAAATACCGGCGCATGGTCAGGCCCTTCGCGACGGATCACGGAATAAACCGGGGTGCCCAGTTTGCGGGCCTGGCTCCATTCCTGTAATGCCGATTTGGCGTCAGAAGGCGCAGTGGCCAGCCCTACCATCCGAGGCGTCCAGCAGGCTTCCACAAATGTGCGCGCCGCCTCCATGCCACCATCCAGATACAGGGAGCCAATCACCGCTTCACACGCGTCGCCCAGAATAACGGGCTTGTTCTGGCCGCCACTTGCCGCTTCCGCAGGCGCCAGGATCAGACAGGCGCCCAGTTCGATCTCCAGCGCCACAGCGGCACAGGTTTCGCGCCGCACCAGCGCATTCAGCCGCAACGCCAGCTCCCCTTCGTCCGCATCGGGATAATGTTGCAGCAATAAATCCGCAATCAGAAACGCCAATACCCGGTCGCCCAGAAATTCCAGCCGCTCATTATTGCGGCTGTTTGCCGCCGTGGCGCTGGAATGGGTCAGGGCCTGACGCAGCAGGCCGGCGGACCTGAATTGATATCCAAGCCGTTGCTGCAGGCGTGCAAGGCGGTCTGTGCTCACCTATTCTCCCTGTATCGAGCCTATGCTGCGGAACATCCGGTCATAGCGTACGGCTTGCAACCAGCGCCAGAATTCCCACCATCGGGCGCTGCCATCTGTTGAGAAAAACAGAAACTCCGCCCGCCCGACAAGATTTTCCATCGGCACAAAGCCAACGCCGCCATTGGGAACCCGGCTGTCACTGGAATTATCGCGGTTATCGCCCATCATAAAGACATGCCCCTGCGGCACGGTAAACACCCCCGTGTCATCGACCGGGCCGTTGATCAGCATATCCAGTACATTATGGCTGACGCCGCCCGGCATGACCTCACGAAACTGCCGGATTTGCATGGCATTTCCCATAGCGTCTTTTTCCAGATAATCCGCAACCGGCGTTTGCGGCACAAGCTGCTCGTTGATGTAAAGCACACCGCCACGCATCTGAATGCGATCACCGGGCAAGCCGATCACGCGCTTGATATAATCTGTGTGCCCATCGGTGGGCAGTTTGAACACCGCAACATCCCCGCGCTCGGGTTCCCTTCCCCAGATACGTCCGCCGAACAGCGGTGGACTGAATGGAAACGAGTGACGGCTATATCCATAGCTGTATTTGGAGACGAACAGATAATCGCCCACCAGCAGTGTCGGGATCATGGACCCGGATGGAATATTGAAAGGCTGAAACAAAAATGCCCGGATAACCAGGGCAATCAGCAGCGCATAGACAATCGTCTTGATATTTTCAACCAGTTCATTCGGTTGCTTTTCGGACATTAAAAATTTCCTAGTTATTTGATACTGCAAGCGGCACGGCGGTAATTAGCACAATCGCCTGCGCCAGTGGAAAATCATCGGTAAGGGTCAGATCGATCTGCGCGCTGCACCCGGCGGGGGTGATTTCCTGCAGCCGCTGCAACGCGCCGCCGGTCAGCACCATGGTTGGCTTGCCGGAAGACAGATTGCTGACACCCATATCGCGCCAGTAGACACCTTTGCGAAACCCGGTTCCCAGCGCCTTCGAGCAGGCCTCCTTGGCAGCGAAGCGTTTGGCGTAACTGGCGGCGCGGTTGTGTTTGCGTTCAGAGCGCGCCTGTTCCTTTTCTGTGTACAGACGGTTTATAAAGCGCGCGCCAAACCGTTCCAGGGTTTTTTCGATGCGCCGGATATCGATCAGATCATTGCCAAGGCCAATAACCATTAGCGGCGCGCCTCATCCATCAGCTTGCGCATGCGCGTGATCGCCGCATGCAGGCCACTGAAAATCGCTTCGCCAATCAGAAAGTGACCGATATTCAGCTCAACCACCTGTGGCATTGCGGCAAACACGCCGGCCGTATCAAAACTGATGCCATGGCCCGCATGCACTTCCAGCCCCAGTGCGGCAGCATCGATGGCGGCCTTGCGATGTTTGGCAAGCTCGGCCTCCGCCGCCGCACGATCCCCGGCGCTTATTTCCTCACAATAGGCGCCTGCGTGTAATTCAATAATGTCCGCGCCAATTTCCTTTGCCGCAACAATCTGTCTTTCGTCCGGATTAATAAACAGGGAAACACGAATACCCGCTTCACGCAGGCGGCCTGCAAATGGCTTCAGAAAATTATGCTGGCCAGCCACATCCAGGCCGCCCTCGGTGGTTTTTTCTTCGCGCTTTTCCGGCACCAGGCACACCGCATGGGGGCGGTAACGCAACGCAATGTCCAGCATCTCTGCAGTGGCCGCGCATTCCAGGTTCAACGGCAAATTAATCTCGCGGCTAAGACGCAATATATCGTCATCCGAAATATGCCTGCGGTCTTCGCGCAGATGCGCGGTAATGCCATCGGCCCCCGCATCCGCAGCCAGCTTTGCGGCGCGCACCGGATCGGGGTGCAGCCCGCCCCGCGCGTTGCGAATGGTCGCAACATGGTCGATATTCACGCCAAGCCGCAGGTAAGGGGGGACGCCCATCAATGCACCACGCCTGTTTGCGATGGCACGGCGCCCGCAGCAAGTGAGGGGTGCGTTTTGATAAAACGTGCCCGCCTCGCGGTCTGATATTGCGCAACACCATTTTTAACAGGAAAGTAAAACACCAGCCCTGCCAAAATGCCGACGGGAATACTGCCCACAAGAAACGGCATGAACAGATCCCAAAAGCTGGCGGCGTCGAACCTTAGCAGAGTCAGATCAATGGCCGCCGCTGATGATTCTCCCAGCATCGCCGCACCTGTCTGATATACCGCCGCCCACATCAGAGGATAGGTCACAGGATTCCCAAGAAAATTTCCCAGCATCGAGGCCGCGATATTCACCCGCAACGCCCACGCAACCAAACCGGACAGGGCAAGATGAAAACCCAGAAATGGTGAAAACGACACAAAAACGCCAACTGCAAAACCCAGCGCAACCGTATGCGGCGATGCATCCAGGCGCACCAGCCTGTGCCATAAATACATCATGGTGCGCCGGTAACCCGACGTCGGCCATATCAACTCCCGCGTCTTTTGAAACAGCGTCCGTTCTGTCCGGCGTTTGAACACTTCTATTAAAACCTTTTTAACCGTGGGTACGTTCTACCTTGCTGACATGGGGAGACCCCCGCAGCGCGGCAATAATATTATTCAAATGTTTAACGTCGCGTACTTCAATATCCACCAGCATGTCAAAAAAATCCGGGGTACGGCCGGAAATTTTAAGATTACTGATATTTCCCTGATTTTTTGCGATAAGGGTTGAAAGCACGGACAAGGAGCCCGGCTCATTCGACAATGTGGTTTCGATACGACCCACAAAAAAATCCGGCGCGTCACCGCTGGCGTCCCAACTGACATCCAGCCAGCGTTCAGGCGTATCGCCGAATTGCTCCAGAATTTCACAGTCAATGGTGTGTATCGTTGCGCCGCCGCCGGTGGTTTGAATGCCGACGATACGGTCTCCCGGCAGGGGGTGACAGCAATCTCCATAATGCACAGCAATCCCCGCCGTCATGCCGCGAATGGGAATGGCTGCCGAACGCGGACGGCGGCCATCTTTCGCCGTGGTCAAGGCGACAGGTATCTGCGGCGCCTTCATTTTAATGCCGGGGAAAGCGGCTTCCATAAGCTGCAACCCGGTTAAAAGACCGCGCCCCAGCCTTTCGTAAATCTCCTCGACTGAATTCAGATTCAATGGTTGCAGCGCCTGCGCCACCGCTTTTTCCGTAAACGGATAATCTTCCGTGCGGAATGCCTTTTGCGCAATTTCGCTGCCCAGGGTGACATATTCTCCGCGCTGACTTTCACGCACATATCTGCGCACGGCCGCGCGCGCTTTTGCAGTCACCGCCACACCTTCCCATCCAGGCGAAGGTGTTTGTGCCTCAGACCGGATTATCTCCACCTGATCGCCATTTTTCAGTTCTGACTGTAATGGCATCGGGCGTCCATTGATGCGGCATCCCACACAGCTATCGCCAACCTCGGTATGCACTGCATAGGCAAAATCAATCGGCGTCGCCCCGCGCGGTAAGGCAATCAAGTCTCCAGCAGGCGTAAAACAGAACACCTGATCAACGAACAGATCCAGCTTTGTATATTCCAGAAACTGCTCGGGGCTTTCGCCGTCTTCAATCATGTCCACCAGTTCACGCAGCCAGACATAAGGATCATGCAGCAATACGGACGCATCTGCGCCATTCTTCTGCTTGTACTGCCAATGCGCGGCAACGCCATATTCCGCCAGGCGGTGCATATCAGCGGTACGGATTTGAATTTCCACGCGCTGCTTGTCCGGGCCAATCACCGTGGTGTGAATGGACTGGTAATTGTTACGCTTTGGCGTCGATATATAATCCTTGAAACGTCCCGGCATAACGGGCCATGCCTGATGAATGATCCCGAGCGCGCGATAACAGTCATCCGCCGTGTCGACAATCACGCGGAACCCGAAAATGTCAGACAGCTGTTCAAAGGAAATTGCCTTGCGCTGCATCTTGCTCCAGATGGAATAAGGACGCTTTTCACGTCCGGACACCGTCGCCCTGATACCTTTTGCAGCAAGCGTTTCCTTCAGCAGAACCGCAATGCGGTCCGTGCTTTCACCGGTACGCTGGCGTAAAAAATCACGCCGCACGATAACCGATTCCCGCGCCTCGTTATTCAGCTCCGCAAAAGCTAAATCCTGCAACTCCTCCAGCATTTCCTGCATGCCGATGCGCCCGGCCAGCGGCGCGTAAATTTCCATGGTTTCCCGGGCAATCCGTTCGCGCTTTTCCGGATTTTTGATAAACTGCAATGTCCGCATATTGTGCAGCCTGTCGGCCAGCTTCACCAGCAGCACACGAATATCCACCGACATGGCAAGCAGCAGTTTGCGAAAATTCTCCGCCTGTTCGCTTTGTTTGGACGTAAAGGAAATTTTGGATAGTTTGGTAACACCCTCAACCAGCGCCGCCACTTCCGGGCCAAAAGACTGGTCAATTTCTTCCGATGTCGCTGCCGTATCTTCCAGCGTATCATGCAGCAGGGCCGTGGTGATCGTCGCCGTGTCCAGTTTTAATCCCGCAAGGATGCCCGCAACCTCGACAGGGTGGGAAAAGTATGGGTCGCCCGACGCACGTTTCTGATCACCATGCGCCCGGGTGGCGAAAACATATGCGCGGTTCAGCATCGTCTCGTCCAGATTTGGATCGTACGCGCGCACCATGTCGACAAGTTCATATTGCCGGATCATCGGCGTGGCCCATGTGATTTACGGCCAACAGAAAATATCGTCAGAAATTTGTTCTGCGCACACGCCAGGCATGCCTGCGCAATGACATCGCTATCAGGAATGAAACTGCAACGCTTATCTGCCACCACTGGATGATGCACTTCCGCCATCTGCTTCATTGCGCATTGCGCGAAGCAAATCCTCTTCGCTCATAGTATCAACTGCTTCATCATTTTCCGAACCCGCCAGCAGGGGCAAGCCGCCCTCTTCCGCATCTTCATTGCGGCTGTAACGTTGCAGGCTGGCAAGCAGATCTTCGCGCAGACGATCCGGCTGCACGGTCTCTTCCGCAATTTCGCGTAACGACACTACCGGATTTTTATCATTGTCGCGGTCCACCGTAATGGGCGCGCCGGACGAGATTGCCCGGGCCCGCTGCCCGGCCAGCAATACCAGTTCAAACCGGTTCTGAATTTTGTCGATGCAATCTTCAATAGTAACGCGCGCCATGGGCTGGCCTCCGGATAAGTCTGAATCTGGGAAACTAGCCCTCTATCTAGTCATTTATGCGTTGCAGTGCAATAGATTATGCTAAAGCCGCCATACGCCATGGGGTTCCGGCAGGGCGGTAAAAAGCTCCCGCGCCGTGCGTTTTAGTACAGGATGCCGCCATTCCGGCGCAATATCACACAGCGGGGCCAGAACAAACGCCCGCTGATGCAGTCTTGGATGCGGGATCTGCATCCCATTTTCAAGGCAGATATCATTATAGGCCAACAAATCCAGGTCCAGGGTCCGGGGAGCATTTATAGCGCCCCGAACCCGCCCAAATTCATGCTCGATAGCCTGTAAACTTGTCAACAGGGCCTCTGGCGGCAGGGGCGTCGTGATGCAAACAACGGCATTTACGAAATCCGGCTGCTCAGACACCGGAACCGCATGCGCCCCATACCAGGGCGAACAGAGCACAACCCGTCCCCCTTGCGCTTCCATCATGCCCAAGGCATGTGGCAGGCCTATTTCAGGCGCACCAAATTGGCTGGGCAGATTGCCCCCTATCCCGATCAGGATCATACACCGCCTTATATTTTGCCACATCACACAATTATGTAATATAGTCGGCCTGGTCACTTCTTTGCCACAAATGAATGTCCACTTCAGGTATTACGTGGCTATAACCTTGGCAGGCCGGCTGGTAACAAAGCACTGGGCGCTGATCTATAAGCTTGATGCAGATATTTAATTAAAAAGGTTATTTTATGAAATTTTATCAAAACGAACGCATTGCCCTTTTCATCGATGGCTCAAATCTTTACGCCGCCGCCCGTGCCCTGAACTTTGACATTGATTACAAACGATTGCTGGATCATTTTTCTGAAAACAGCATGCTGGTGCGGGCGTTTTATTACACCGCCCTGATCGAAGATCAGGAATATTCCCCCATTCGACCACTGGTCGATTGGCTGGATTATAACGGCTACACCATGGTCACCAAGCCGACCAAGGAATTTACCGACGCCTTTGGCCGCAAAAAGATCAAAGGCAATATGGACATTGAACTGGCCATCGATGTCATGGAAATGGCCGAGCATCTCGATCATGCAATCATTTTTTCCGGTGACGGGGATTTTCGCCGTCTGGTCGAAGCAATCCAGCGCAAAGGTCTTCGCGTAACGGTGGTTTCCACTGTGAAATCAAATCCGCCAATGATCGCGGATGAATTACGCCGTCAATGCGATCGTTTTATCGAGCTTATGGATATCGCACCCGCCATCTCGCGGGATTCAGGAGCCAGGCCAACACGGCGTCACGATGATTTCCGTGATTCGCAGCCAATTCTGGGGGGCACCCGCCGCCTTGATCCCGCACCTGCCATGGCCGTTGGAGACGAGGATGATTTCGAGGATGATGACGACAATTACGATGATGATGAAGACGGCGACTATGATGACGATGATGATGGCGACGCCAATTGACAGTTAGGCATGCGTGCCGATGAACCAGCAGGCGACTGTCAGCTTTGCCCGCGACTGGCCGCAATGCGCCAGGCCAACCGGCAGGCCCGGCCGGACTGGTTTAATCGCCCGGTTCCATCTTTCGGAGACCCAAACGCCCGCCTGCTAATTGTCGGTCTTGCCCCTGGCCTACAGGGGGCGAACCGCACAGGACGCCCGTTTACCGGCGATTATGCGGGCGATCTTCTCTATGCAACATTGGCGGCGCACGGCTTTAGCCAGGGCGATTATGCGGCCGACGCGCAGGATGGCTTACGTCTCAAGGATTGCGTGATCACCAATTCAGTGCGCTGCGTACCGCCACAAAACAAACCGGAAACTTCGGAAATTATCAATTGCCGTAAATATTTAGAGGCAACAATTGCAATCATGTCAGAAGTAGAAATCATTCTGACCCTGGGAAAAATCGCCCATGACAGCACCGCAACCGTGTTTGGCCTCCGCCCCTCAAAAGCCAAATTCGCCCATGGCGCGCGCCATGAATTGCCGGACGGGCGTATACTGATTAACAGCTATCATTGCTCGCGCTACAACACGAACACGCGACGCCTGACGCCGGAAATGTTCAGTACGGTGTTTGACGGTATCAGAAAAATCCTTAAATAAATTTTTCTACTTCACCACATGCAAAATTCGCGGTGTCCGCGACAGATCACATTGCACGGGCCTGCCATCGCGATGCACGGACACAGGATGATATTGCCGCACGCGCATATGCGGCAAATCAACCAGATAGGCGCCGCTATTCCAGCCAAAATAATGGTCCCACTGAAGAAAGCCCCATTGCGGCCAGTCTGCATCCGGGGGCGGCACAATATCCGCGACCAGTTTATGATGCACAGCGCAAAACCCGGAAACACAGCGCCCCGGACTTGTGGGATCAAAAAAAGCGGCGGCCGCCTGCAACATGCCCGGCACGTAAAATCCATCTTCAAGCAACAGGATGCCAACGGAAATTTGCGATCCAAGCGTAAAATGAATAAGAGCCCGGTCCAGCATGCCTATCCTTTCTCGCGCATCAGGCGGCCCTGTTCGCGTTTCCAGTCGCGGTCTTTTTCACTGGCGCGCTTGTCATGCTGTTTTTTGCCGCTGGCCAGAGAAATGACCAGCTTGGCCAGACCACGATCATTGAAGTACAGCCGCAACGGGATCAGCGTAATGCCCTGCTGTTTGCGCAACCCTGACAGGCGGCTGATCTGCTTGCGATGCAATAACAGCTTGCGTTTGCGGCGCGGATCGTGGCTGTCATACCGGCCGGCGGGATCATAGGGCGGGATATAGGCATTGATCAGCCACATCTCATCGCCTTCTGCGCTGGCATAGGATTCCGCGATATTGGCGCGGCCCGCGCGCAACGACTTCACCTCCGATCCCTTGAGCATGATCCCGGCTTCCACCGTTTCGCCAATTTCATAATTATAGCGCGCCTTGCGATTATCAGCCAGCAACCGCCCTGCATCTGATTTTTTAACCGGCTTCTTCGCGGCTTTGTTTTTGCCTGCCATTATTTTATATGCAGATCCTCAAGCGCCGCTGACAGCTTGCGGACGGGTAAGCAGCCCAAGTCCGTCCATCGCCGCGCGTACGGTTTTCCCGGTCGACGCCGCAACCGGAACCATCGGCAGGCGCAACTCATTGCTGCACAGTCCCCGCAGGCTGACGGCATATTTAATTGGCCCGGGACTGGTTTCCACAAACAGCGCATCATGCAGCGGCATCAATTTATCCTGCCACTGCAATGCGGTTTTGAAATCCCCCGCCATCAAGGCATTCTGAAACGCCGCAACTTCCGCAGGCGCCACATTGGCGGTCACAGAAATGCAGCCATGCCCGCCATGCGCCGCCTGGCCCAGCGCATTTCCGTCATCACCGGAAAGCTGGATAAAATCGGGCCCAATTGCCACGCGCTGCAAACTGGTGCGCGTAATATCATTCGCAGCGTCTTTCACCCCGGCAATATTTGGCAGTTTGGCCAGCCGCGCCATGGTCTCAACGGTCATATTGACCCCGGTGCGGCCCGGTATGTTGTAAATCAGGATCGGAATATCCGCCGCATCGTTCAGCGCCTTGTAATGCTGATACATGCCTTCCTGGGTTGGCTTGTTGTAATAGGGAACAACCACCAGCGCGCCCGCCGCCCCTGCCCGTTTGGCATGCACTGTCAAATCAATGGCTTCGGCAGTGGAATTGGAACCTGTGCCGGCGATCACCGGCACACGCCCCGCTGCCGCCTCAATACACATTTCCACAACACGTTTATGTTCGTCATGATCCAGTGTCGGCGATTCGCCCGTCGTGCCGCAGGGCACCAGGCCGTGCGATCCCTGCCTGATCTGCCAGTCCACAAACTCCTGAAACGCCTTATCGTCCACCTTGCCGTTGCGAAACGGGGTGATAAGGGCCGGGATTGAGCCAAAAAATATAGGCCTGGATGAGGGCATGGGCTGCCTGTGGCTTGGAGTTGAAATATTAAAGGGAAATTACCACACTCATGTGCCGTGGCAAGGGCGCCTTTACAAGCTGTAAAGCAAAGGCGCCTTAAATTACATCTCTATAAAGCTTGGCTGGGCATCCTGGCCCGCCTATTGTCAGGACCACTACATTTAAGAGATTCGCAATGCTATTGCACACATCACCGCGCCAGAAAATTTGGCGCTATATTGTCACCGTTAGCATAGCGCTGCTTGCCGGAACCCTGGCGCCGCTGCAAGCGCATGCTGCGGAACAGGGCGGCCTGGTTGCGCGCGCTGTTGGCGCCATAGATAGCGGCAGCTGGCAATATGCCCGCAAGCTGGCCTCGCAAAGTGGTGATCCCGCCACCCGCAAGCTGGTCGAGTATCTGTATCTGACTTCCTCGCGCAGCAGCCCAAGCTTTGCCGAAATTGCCAGCTTTCTGATCGCCAACCCAAGCTGGCCGGGCATGAAAGAACTGGTGGTCCGTGCGGAACACAGTTTTCTGCCCTCCATGCCCCTGCGCGAACGTGTCGAATGGTTCCGCCGCTATCCGCCCTACACGGCCAAGGGCAAATATCAGGCTGCGCAGACTTTTATGGATGCCGGCGATCATAAAACCGGCCTGCGCGTCCTGCGCGAACTATGGCGCGAGGGCGGCTTCGATACCGACATAGAACGCCAGATTTTGCGTCAATATGGCCATGAACTGGACCGGCAGGATCACATCGCCCGCTTTGATGGATTATTATGGCGCGGACAACGCGATGCGGCGGTACGCATGTACAAACTGGTCGGCCAGGACATGGAGCTTTTGGGCAAGGCCCGCATTGCCCTGCGCTATCGCGCACCGGATGTCGAGGCGGCTTTATCGCGTGTTCCCAATCTGTTACGCGCCGATGCTGGCCTGTTTTATGAGCGGGTGCATTGGCGCCTGAATAACGGCAAACCGGAACTGGCACTGGAACTGGCGCATAATGCCGCCAACAGCCTGCGCGCACCGCAATCCTCTATCGGTGAAATCTGGTGGGATCATCAGGAAACCATTGCCCGCATGGCGCTGGAAAAGCGTGATTACAATACAGCCTATCAAATTGCCGCCACCCACAATTTCCGCCCGCCGGAAGAAGCCGCCTCTTATGCCGAAGCTGAATGGCTGGCGGGCTGGGTGGCGTTACGGTTTCTCAAACAACCAGCCAAAGCGTTCCCGCACTTCACCCGCCTGTACAATGCCGTGACTTCGCCGATGAGCCGCAGCCGGGGGGCCTATTGGGCGGGGCGCGCCGCCGAGGCCAGGGGCGATCAGAAGGCCGCAAAATTCTGGTATGGCGAGGCCGCCCGTTACCCCGTCAGCTTCTATGGTCAGCTTGCAGCCGAATGGAATGGCGGAACCGTAGTGCGCGCGGCGCTGGATAACACCAAACGTCCCACACAGCAGGAAATGAACACCTACGCCCAGCAGGAACTGGCCAGGGCCACACAAATTCTATTGTCCCTGAACAAGGACGCGCTGGCGAAACAGTTTTTTACAGCGCTGCTGGATAAGGCCAAAAAGCCGCAGGAATACCGGCTGGCTGGCGCTTTCGCCGTAACATTGCAACGCCGGGATTTTGGTGTTCTGGCCGCGAAACAGGCGGGCCGCGATGCAGTATGGCTATTCGAAGAAGGCTATCCCGTAATAAATCTGCCTTCGGACGTAACCTGGCGCAATGGCCCGGAAGTCGCCCTGATTCTGGCCTTGTCCAAACAGGAAAGCGGCTTCAATATCAAGGCCCTCAGCCCTGTTGGCGCGCAGGGCCTGATGCAGATTATGCCCGCCACTGCGCAAGGCGTCGCCCGCTCGCTGAAAATACCCTATTCACCACAAAAGCTGATGGACCCGGTTTATAATCTGCGCCTGGGGACGGCTTTTCTTGATCAAATGCTGGACAATTATGACGGTTCTTATGTGATGGCGCTGGCGGCGTACAATGCCGGCAGCAGCCGTGTGGTGAAATGGGCCGCCAAAAATGGCGACCCGCGCAAATCCACTACAGACATGATCGACTGGATTGAACTGATCCCCTTCAGCGAAACCCGCAATTACGTACAGCGCGTCATGGAAGGCGTCGGCGTCTACCGCCTGCGCCTGGGCGTCACGGGCGACCCGTTCCGCATCGACACCGACCTGCTGCGCGGCCGCCCCGCCCAGAAGACCATCCAGTTGCAGCCGCCCGGAAAACCCACGCGCAAGGCGGGATAACATATTACCCCTTCCGCTTTACCGCCTGAATCATCTGCTCGAAGCCGTTGAGGAAATTGGAACGCTCTTTTTTTCCAAAACCCGCGCTTTGGCTGTTGATGGCGCCCTGTTCGCGGAGCTGGGTCAGCAGGTTGCGGGTGGCGAGCACATCGCCAATGCTGGCCTCGGTAAACGGTTTGCCGTTCGGATCGATGCAGGCCGCGCCCTTTTTGATGACCCGCGCCGCCAGCGGAATATCGGCGGTCACACAGATGTCGCCCGGCCCGATCTGCTCCACGATCCAGTCATCGGCGGCGTCGGGCGTGTTGGGTGCGACATGCTGGCGCACCAGTGGTGCGTCCACGCCGCGCAGCCACTGATTGCTGACCAGCACGACCTGTAGCGCATGGCGGGCGGCGACCTTCAACGCCTCCTGCTTGACCGGGCAGGCGTCGCCGTCAATATAGATTTGCACGCTGTCCTCCAATCCCCATTCAATCACCACCGTTAGTGCGCTGCTTGAAGTAGTCCTTAAACTCCAATCGAAATAGGCGATCACAACGTCTCATGAATATAACTCTTGACAGTGACAATAATTCCGTACATGTAACGTACATAACGGCAATTACCCGTTATGTACGTTACGGGAGCAAAGCCGATGCAGCAAAAAACTGAGCGATTCGAAATGCGTCTTGACCAAGGAACTCTGGACCAGATGGATAAATGGCGATCTAGCCAAAGCGATCTTCCTTCACGGGCAGAAGCGGTACGCCGCCTAATTGAACTAGGACTGTCATCTACTTCAAAGGAGCGCTTAAAAATGAGCGATGGCGAGAAGCTTTTAACAATTATGCTTTGCGACATCTTCAAACATCAAAAAATTAAAAGCGACATTGACCCTAAGTTTGTTGAATCTACAATTTATAGCGGACACTACTGGGCACTTAAGCAGAAGTATTCAGGAATATTCCATGGACACGAAGATATCAGTGACACTCGCAAGGAAGTGCTAGACGTACTTGAGATGTGGTCCTGCATTGAACGTGGATATAAAAATCTGTCGAAAACAGACAAACTTCGCGTTGCGAAAGACGCTGCATACTATGGCCAGGATGTGAGCTTTCCGGGATTCGATGGGAATAATGAAAGTGAGCACCGCAGTATAGCGCTCTTCATAATCAAAAATCTTGAGGGTTATCCCATTTTCAGTGGCCGCGACCTAAATTCACATTCGCCTTTAATTGCGACATATAAAAGCATGCTGCGCGTGTTTCAACCATTGCTACCTAATTTAATAGGTGGCGATTTGAATGCAGGCCAGATTATTAATATTTTGAATGCCGGTCAGCATTAAAGCTCTTTTTGCCTTAATAGAGGTGCTCGACCAAAACTCAGGCCTGTCACCCCGGATTTATTCCGGGGTCCAGGGCCGCACGCTATGGCCTGAGTTTGTAACCCTGGACCCCGCAACAAGTGCGGGGTGACAGCGTATGTGGTGGCGTGTGAAGACAATTGTTCTTCACGTTTAATCCGCCTACTTCACATCCCGTACAGATCGGCCTTATCCAGCGTGTTCTGCACGATGCGCACGGAGGCGGCGTCGATCATCATGCCTTCGTAGGTTACAGCGCCTTCGCCGCGCGCCAGGGCTTCGTCATAGGCCTTGGCCATGGCGCGGGCGCGCAGCACTTCTTTTGGATCGGGCGAGAACACCGCCTGTGCGATTTCACACTGGCTGGGATGAATGGCCCATTTACCTACCATGCCCAGAATGGACGCGCGTTCGGCCTCGCGGCGATAGGCCTCGGGATTTTTGAAATTGGCGAACGGGCCGTCCACCGGATCAAGCCCGTTGGCGCGCGCGGCGATGGTCATTTTATAGCGGGTGTAATGCCAGATATCGCCGGGATAGGCGCTGTCGCCACCAATGTGGCGCACATCAATGCCCTGGCTGGCGGAATAATCGCCCATGCCGAAAATCAGGCATTCCAGGCGCGGCGTTGATTTGGCGATTTCCTCGACATTCATCATGCCTTCGACTTCCTCGATCAGCACTTCGATGCCAATGCGGCCTTCGACCAGACCCAGTTTTTTCTCAAGCTGATTGAGCAGCGTATCGACGAAGGTCAGATCATGCGCGCTCTTCGCCTTGGTAAGCATGATGGTGTCAATATTGCGCCCGGCTTTGGTCACAACTTCGATAATATCGTCATGGCACCATTCGGTGGTGCAATCATTGACGCGCACACAGCGCACCTTCTTGCCCCAGTTCAGATTATTCAGCGCATCGGCAATCAAACCGCGCGCGCCCATTTTGGCGCTGGGCGCAACCGCGTCTTCCAGATCCAGAAACACATGATCGACATCGGGCAGGCCAACCGCCTTCACCATCATTTTTTCGCTGCTGCCGGGAACCGACAACTGACAGCGCCGCGCGCGTTTGGGACGTTTGGGGTGATAAGCCATGATCTTCTCCTGTTTATGTTTTATCGAATGGCGCCGCTGCTGCGCAGCGCCGCAATTTGTTCCGCCGAATAACCGGCGTCCTGCAAAATCGCATCCGTATCTTCGCCCAGCAGCGCACCGCGCCGTGCGACCCCGCCCTGGGTTTTGGTCATGCGGATGGGCGTGCCGGCAATGCGCACCGGCGCACGCCCCGGCTGTTCCACCTGCGGCAGCATTTCGCGCACCGCCGTGTGCGGATCATTAAAGATATCCACGACATTATTGACCGGGCCAAACGGAATTTGTCCGCCCAGACATTCCGCCAACTGTTTTTTGGTAAGGGTTTTGGTCCAGTCGCTGACCATCGCCACCACTTCGGCGTTGCGCGCCACACGCGCCGCATTCAGCGCATAGCGTTCATCCTCGCCCAGTTCCGGCCTGCCCATATTCTCGGCCAGGATTTTCCAGAAATGATCGCGCGGACAGGCAATGGATACCCAGCCATCTTTCGCAGGAAAAAGACCAAACGGGCACAGCAGCGGATGCGAATTACCCTCCGGCCCCGGCACCGTGCCGTCATAGCTGTGCTGATAGACAATGCGTTCGCACAGCGCCAGCACGGCGTCATACATGCCGACATCGACAAATTGCCCCTCGCCGGTCATTGAAGCGTGGCGCACTGCCGACAGAATGCCAATCGTCATCAGCATGGCAGGAACAATATCGCCCACACCGGGGCCAATTTTCAGCGGCGTATTGGCGTCCGGCCCGGTAATGCCCATGATGCCGCCCATGGCCTGGGCGATCACATCAAAAGCCGGCCAATCCGCATACGGACTTTTCCCGGTGCGCGGATCGCCAAAACCGCGCACCGTCGCATATACCAGTTTCGGATTGATCTTCGCCAGGCTTTCATAGGAAAGTCCCAGCCGGTCCATCACGCCGACCCGGTAATTTTCCACCAGCACATCGGCGTCCTTTACCAGACGGCGCAGCACGTCTTTACCGGCCTCGGTTTTCAAATCCAGCGCGATGGACAGTTTATTGCGGTTGATGCTCTGGAAATAACCGCCAAAGGGCATACCCTTTTGCGCCAGACCAACCGTGCGGGTCATGTCGCCGCCCTTGACGGGTTCAATCTTGATGATCGTCGCACCCTGATCGCCCAACAGCATGGTGGCGAATGGTCCTGCCAGCATCATGGTCAGATCAATGACCTTGAGGCCTTTCAGCGCGCCGTTCTGGACCGGGGATGCGATCATTTCGCGCCGCGCTTTTTGATCAGCACCTTACGTTCGCCCTCAAACACTTCCTTGCCGTCCTGGTTCAGGCCGTAATGCTTGAAATGCACGATGCCCGCATCCTTCTGGCCCGTGTCATCCTTGCCCAGAACTTCCGTATACGCATAAAGCGTGTCGCCGTGAAACACCGGTCCTTTCAGCCGGATTTTATCCATGCCAATTTCGCGCAGGGCGTTTTCCCCGGTGTCCTGCATGGAAAGGCCGACAATGGTGGCGATGGTGACGCCGCCAAAATTCACCCGGTGCGGAAAAATCGCGCCGGATTTCGACATCAGGTCTTCGTTAAAGTGGCCCTCCGCCGTGTTCATCACCTGCAATGTGGTGCCGACATTATCATATTCCATGATCGTCTTGCCGCGCGCATGTTTGTAGACGTCGCCGGGGGTAAAATCCTCGTAATAATTATTCGATCCTGTAAGCGCCATGATCAGCTTTTCCCCCGTCCCATCAGGCTGTCGGAAATAATCCGCAACTGAATTTCAGATGTGCCTTCAAATATTTTGGTCAGCCGCGCATCGCGCCAGTATCGCTCGACCGCGTTCAGTTTGGTATAGCCCGCGCCGCCGAAAATCTGCAACGCCTCGCTGGTGACGCGCTCGGACATTTCGGACGCAAAATATTTCACCATCGCGGCTTCACGGTCACAGCGCTTGCCGGTGTCGATCTGATGGCAGACAAAATACATCAATTGCCGGGCGGCCTCTATCTCGGTCGCCATTTTGGCGATCTTGAAACGGATCGCCTGAAAATCGCCGATCTGTTTGCCGAACTGCACGCGCTGTTTGGCATATTCCATGGCGTCTTCCAGCGCGCCCTGCGCCAGGCCGATGGAGCGCGCCGCCGTATGCGCGCGCGCGCGTTCCAGCCCGGAACTGATCTGGTAAAAGGCGTTGCCTGCGCTCTTCTTGCCGCCTACCTGCGCGCTTAGCGGCACCCGGCAGCCGTCAAAGGCCAACTCGAACGTGTTCCAGCCAAAATAACCGATCTTGGGAATGACCGCGCCCTTGCAGTTGTTGGGTAATTCGCCGCGCGGCTTTTCAACGATGAAACCGGAAATGCCCTTGTGCCGCGCCTTGGGATCGACCGCTTCCGTGCGGGCCACCACATAAATATAATCCGCGTCATCGGCAAAGGTGCACCAGTATTTATTGCCGGTAATCACCCATTCATCGCCGTCCTGCACGGCGCGGCAGGTCAGCGCGGCAATATCCGAACCCGCCCCCGGTTCCGACATGGAAAACGCGCCCAGCCATTCGCCGCGCGCCACCTTGGGCAGGCGATCCTGCAATTGTTCCTCGGACATGCCGCGCGAACCGATCAGGCCGTTGCCGCGCGCGATTAAACTCGCCACGCTCATCCAGCCGCGCGCCAGTTCTTCGGCCACCAGACAATATTCAAAACAGCCCAGCCCCATGCCGCCATAGCGCGTGGGAATGGTGATGCCGAAATAGCCCATCTCGCCCATCTTGTTGCGCAGGTCCATGGGGATTTTGCCCTGCACCGGATCAAGCTGATTGGCAACCGGCAGCACTTCCTTCATGGTGAAGGCGCGCGCGCTGTCCTTAATCAGGCGGCGCTCATCGGTCATATAGCCTTCGCCTGCATTGGGATTAATGTCCCAGGCGTCGCCACCCAGTTTTTCTGTCGTGCTCATGATCTGATCCTTACTAAATTCGTACGCTGATAATCCACCACCAGCTCCTTGCGCTGATTAAAACCCTCGGTGTGCCAGGTGACAATGCCAAAGCCTTTCATCTTTTCCGAGATGCGTTTGTCCTTCACCGTCGAACGCGCGGTCACCGTATCGCCTTCATACACCGGGCGGTGATAGGTAAGCGCATCCACCCCCAGAAACGGCCCGCCGCCTTCGCTTAAATCTTCCACCGTCAGCCCGAACACCGTGTTGAACACCAGCATCGGATTGACGACAATGCCCGGATGTCCGTGCGCCTTCGCGTATTCCACATTGAAATATAGCGGATTATAGGAAAGCGTCAGCGTCGTGAACGACGAATTGTCGCCTGCATTGATGGTGCGCCCCCAGTGATGTTCAAACACCTGCCCCACCTCGAACACCCCATAATGGTTGCCCTTCGGCAAAAGCCGCGCGCGTTCAGTTATATTTCCTGGCATATCTTCTCCTAATCAATTCGTCATTGCGAGGCGCAAGGCGCCGTGGCAATCCAGTGTCTCACGCGAAGGTCTGTGTTTGTCGCTCTGGATCGCCACGCTTCGCTCGCGATGACATTTTTCTACTCTCTCAACCCGCCCGCAGCAATGGCCCCAGATCGGAAAAATTATCAAGTGATTCCAGATTGCGGATGGCGGTGGCCAGTTCGCGCGCCCGCCCCCGGCCGATAACCGGATCAGCGATGGCGTGGAATTTGTTTGTCAGCTTTTCCCATTGCGCATCCAGATCACTGGCGGGGATACCGACATTGGCGCTTTGCGCGAAACTGCGGCCATCCGCCATGTCGATAATCACTTCGCTTTCCTGCGGGTCGGGCTTGTTATGCACCTCGACCGTCACCCGGTCGCGCAGCCCAACGACATCCGCGCGGTTGGCGTTTTCATCGCTATAGGTTTCAATGCTGGCCGTGTCCAGCCCGGTCAGCGCGAATGCCGTGGTCGTCCGTAGGCTGAATTTCGTCTCCAGCCCGGTTGCGGGCGCGGGAATATTGCACACCCGCAAATGCCCCTTGTCGACCAGCACCCGCACCGCCCTGATCTTGTCAGCCGCAATGTCATGCTGGCGGCGCAGTCCATGGGCAGCTTCCAGACTGGAATGGGTGAGGTAGCAGGCGGCATGATATTTGAACAATGTATTGCGGATATGGCTGCCGCCCCTGGGCGCGGCCAGCGCGGCTTCGGGCTTCAGCCCCTTGCTCTGGGTTTCGCCAAAGCCCTGCTCGACCTCCAGCACATCCGGGCGGCTGGTGAACCCGCGCGCCGCCAGCCGTGCCGCCATCAACCCGCTCATCGCCGCATGGCCCGCATGAAACGGTTTGCACATGGTGCCGAACATCGACTTGAATCCCGATGCCTGGGTGCCGGCAATACCCAGCGCCATCGCGGTCACATCGGCATCCAGCCGCAATAAATTCGCCGCCGCCGCCGCCGCGCCAAAACAGCCAAGCGTCGCTGTCGCATGCCAGCCCGCCGCATAATGGCTGGGTGAAACAGAGGCGCCAATGCGGCATTCGGTTTCAAAACCCGCAACGAAGGCCGCAATCAGATCCGCGCCCGACTTGCCATATTGCTCGGCCAGCGCGAACACCACCGGGGCCACCGGCACACTGGGATGCCCCATCATGAATAATTGCACATCATCATAATCCAGCGCATGCGACGCCGAACCATTGATCAGCGCCGCCTGGGTGGCCGTGACCTTTCCCGGCAAACCAATCAGGCTGGCCTGTGCGTTGCCGCCCTCGGCCAGCGCCTCTGCATGCAGAATGGCGGTTAACGGCTCGCTCGCGCCCGCCAGCGTTACGCCGAGAAAATCCAGCAGGCACTGCTTGGCCATTACCGCCGCCTCATCGGGCAGGCTGTCATAGCGATAAGCCGCCGCCTGCGCCGCCAGTTTTTGGGTTAATCCCTGGGTCTGCATGGTTCCCTCCGTTTTTATTGCGCCGCCATGTTAGCATCTCACCTAATCTAGTGTAATGGTTTGCGCCCCGCTATAAAGATGATTTATAGTAGGGCAAATGGTGGCGGGCGCAACATCCGTGACCGGCAACAACTAAGACTGGGAGACAGCATGAGCGACCGGAGTTTAAGGGGAAAGACCGCCGTTGTCGGCATAGGCGAGACCACCTATTACAAACGCGGCGGCGCGCCGGACGCGGAATTTGTGTTGGCGATCAAGGCCATATTGGCCGCGTGCGAAGATGCCGGAATTGATCCGCGCGAAGTGGACGGCTTTTCATCCTATAGCAATGACCGTAATGATCCTTCACGCATTTCGGCGGCACTTGGCCTGAAAGAACTGAAATTTGCCTGTATGCAGTGGGGCGGCGGCGGTGGCGGCGGCTCTGGCGCTGTCGCCAATGCGGCGTCTGCCGTGGCGTCCGGCGTTGCCGATGTGGTTGTGGTATTCCGCGCCCTGGCGCAGGGCCAGTTTGCGCGCTTCGGCCAGGGGCCGAAAATGTCCGCGATTGCCGGTGACATGGCCTATTCCATGCCCTATGGCGTGATGTCGCCCGCGCAGATGTTCGCCATGCGCTGCACCCGCCATCTGCATGAAACCGGCATTACCCGCGACACCTATAAGGCCGTGTCGCTGGCTACCTATGCCCATGCGCAGAACAATCCCCGCGCGGTGATGTATGGCCGCCCGCTGACGCCGGAGGGTTACGACACTGCGCGCTGGATCGTGGAACCCTATCAGCTTTACGATTGCTGCATGGAAAATGACGGCGCGGCGGCGCTGGTGATCGTATCCGCCGACCGGGCCAAGGATCTGAAAAAGAAGCCCGCCTATATTCTGGGCGCGACTTCCGGATCGGAATATCGCAACGCGGCGCCCGCCCATAATGCGCCGCTCTATGCGACCTCCAGCTTCACCAGCCTGGCGCCGCGCCTGTATGAAATGGCGAAGGTCGGGCCGAAGGATGTGGACGTGCTGCAAAGCTACGAAAATTTCACCGGCGGCGTGGTCATGTCAATTATCGAACATGGCTTTTGCACCCACGAAGAAGCCAACAGCTTTATGACCGTTGACAATTTCATGGCAAAAGGCGGCAAGCTGCCACTCAACACCAGCGGCGGCAATCTGGCGGAATGCTATATGCACGGCCTGGAACTGATCACCGAGGCGGTGCGGCAAATTCGTGGCGAATCCCCCAATCAGGTGAAGGACGCGAAAATTTCCATGGTCACATCCGGGCCAATGGTGACGCCCGTCAGTAATTCAATCTTTGGCAGCCGGGAGACCCTGTAATGAGCACATCACAATTTTACCTTCCCGAGGGTCTGCCCGCCCCCGCACCTTCACCCGATGGTCTCGACAAGCCCTATTGGGAAGGCGTTTCCGTCAACAAGCTGATCGTGCAGCGCTGCAAGGCCTGCAAGACCTATCAATGGGGACCGGAATGGGTGTGCCATAAATGCCATTCATTCGATATTGGCTGGGAAGAAGTGGCGCAGACCGGCATTATCTATAGCTGGGAACGCGCCTGGCACCCGGTGCATCCGGCCCTGAAAGACCATGGCCCCTATATTGTGGTGCTGGTGGAGCTGCCGCATGCGGGCAATATCCGCATGATTGGTAATCTGCTGGGCGACCCCAAACAGGACATTAAAATCGGCGCCAAGGTAGAGGCTGTGTTCGAACATCACACTGGCTCTAAAATGCCCTATACACTGGTGCATTGGCGCGTTACGAAATAACCCATTCCCTATCATTGCGAAGCATGAGGACACGAAAATGGACCTGAATTACGAAGTCAACGAACCGAATTTGTGGCGACTTGAAACTCCCGGCGCAAAAGGCTGGCCCCGCACGGCGCGCCCGAATGATCCCAACAAGATGTTCATGATCTCATGCGATGGGCACGTCCAGGAACCGTCGAACATTTTTGCGGACCGTCTGCCGGAAAAATATCGCGCGCGCATGCCCCGGGTCGAAGTGGATGCCAAGGGCGACAAGTGGCAGGTGCAGGAAGGCTTCCGCAAAGCCAAAATGCGCGAAAACACTTTCGTCGGCGAAGAAAAACTCCGCAACGACGCCGGTAAAACGCCGGAGCAGCGCCTTGCCGAACTGAAGATGGATGGCGTGGACGGTGAAATCATGTTTCCCAATCGCGGCCTGATGGCATGGGCGACCACCGACATTGATTTCAGCAATTCCATGTGTCTGGCCTGGAATGACTGGGCCTGGGAAACCTTTGCCAAATTCAATGACCGCCTGAAGCCGATGGCCTGCATTTCAACCGCTAATATTGATTATGCCATGGCCGAAATTACGCGTTCCGCAAAGCGCGGGTTCAGTGGCCTGACCTTGCCCTGCAAACCAATCTTTGGCGGGCATAACCATGAACATCCCAATTACAATCTGCCCATGTATGACCGGATGTGGGCACTGATCGAAGAAGTCAATCTGCCGATCACCTTCCATGTTTCGACCGGCCGCGATCCGCGCGCATCGACAGGCAATGGCGGCGCCATCATCAATTATGTGTCGCATTCATTGGCGCCAACCATTGAGCCGATGGCCAATCTGTGTTCATCGGGCGTGCTGGAGCGTTTCCCGAAAATGAAATTCGCCACCATTGAAGCCGGCATCGGCTGGGTGGCGTGGGCGTTGGACGCCATGGACGAAGCCTATAAAAAGCATCATATGTGGGTGCGCCCCAAGCTACAGGGCCTGCCCAGCGATTATTACCGCGCGCATGGCTTCTCCAGCTTCCAGGAAGACGCTGCGGGCCTCGCCCTGGCGGAACCGTTCAACCTGGTGGATAATTTCATCTGGGCCAACGACTATCCGCACCATGAAGGCAGCTGGCCGCACTCGCCGGAAGCCATCGAGCGCACCATGGGCCACCTCAAGCATGAATCGCGGATGAAAATCCTCGGCCTCAATGCGGCGCGCCTGTTCAAGTTTGAAGTGCCGGTTTCCAAGCAGTTCTAAAACATGATGATTTTAGATTAAATCACATCCTACGCCGTCATTGCGAGGAGCGACGCGACGCGGCAATCCAGAGTCACAAACATAAGTCTTTCAGTGAGACTCTGGATCGCCACGCGGCTACGCCGCTCGCGATGACACCGTAGCGTGTTAACTTAAAACGGAAAGACTCTAATCTGTCCGATTTAATCCGGGGCTGCATCAAACAGCCCCGGATTTTTTGTGCATGGTAATCAGGCCGGAATTTGACTAGTCTTCCCCTGCCATAAAAAAACCACCCCAGCAGGGAGACCCTCCATGAAATTCTATGATTCCATCGGCCCAAACCCGCGCGTTGTGCGCATGTTCGCCAGCGAAAAAGGCATTCAGCTTCCTACCGTGAAGGTGGACTTGCTGAAAGGCGAAAACCGCCAGGAGCCTTACCTCAAGCAAAACGCTTTTGGTCAGACCCCCGCGCTTGAACTGGATAATGGCTCCTGTCTGTCAGAAATTACCGCCATTTGTGAATATCTTGACGAGCTAAACCCCAATGACACGCTGGTTGGGAAAACCCCGGAGCAGCGCGCCGAAACCCGTATGTGGACACGCCGCGTTGATCTTAACATTGTGGAGCCCCTGACCAACGGCTTTCGCTATGCCGAAGGCCTGGGCCTGTTCAAGGACCGCATCCCGACCATTCCAGAAGCCGCCCCCGGCCTGAAAAAAGTAGCCCAGCACAATCTGGCCTGGCTGGACAAGCAAATGGAAGGCAAGCAGTTCATCGCAGGCAGCCGCCTGACGCTTGCCGACGTGCTGCTGTTCTGCTTCCTGGATTTCGCTGTCGGCGTCGGCCAGCCCATCCCGGCGGAACTGAAAAACGTCACCGCGTGGCACGGCCGCATGAAAGCGCGGCCCAGCGCGGTTGCGACTGCGGGTTGATACAATCTATCCGTAAACGGATTATCCCCGCGCAATATCGCGCGGGGATTTCACGTGTCAGGCGTTCTTGATCGTCATCCCGCCATCCACCGGAAACGCCACGCCATTGACGTAAGACGCGGCCGGCAGGCACAGGCTCAATGTCATGTGCGCCACTTCTTCCGGAAAGCCGTAACGTTGTACAGGCACCCGGCGGCGCACATATTTTTCCTTATTCTCTTCGGGAATCCGCTCGGTCAGGCCGGTGCGGATGGCGCCGGGACAGATGCAATTGACCGTGATTCCCTCGCGGCCATATTCAACCGCCAGCGATCTGGTTACCCCGATCAGCCCGGTTTTCGCGGCTGCGTAACCGACGCCACCCGGCGTTGCCCCCAGCGCTTCAGTCGAAGCAATGTTAACCACCCGCGCCGCATCCGATTTGCGCAGATAAGGCAGCGCCGCACGTACAATACGCGCCGGTCCCGTCAGCATCACGTCCAGCGCCAGCGCCCAGGTTTCCTCGAAGCGCGAAGATTCCGTGGACCCAACCGTCGCCAGCCCCGCATTATTGACGATGATGTCCAGCCGCCCAAAGGCCTCCGCCACTTCCTTGACCACGCGCTCCACCGCCTCGCGCTTGCCCACATCAAACACCCAGCCCTTCGCCTTGCCACCCGCATCGGTAATTTCCTTGACCACGGCGTCAACGGCTTCCTGTTTGAGATCGGTCACCGCCACCATCGCGCCTTCATCGGCGAACAGATGGGCAGTGGCGCGGCCCATCCCGCTGGCGGCCCCCGTCACAAGAACCGCGCGCCCGGCAACAGAACGGCTTAATTTTGATAGTCTTGGCATGATTGGCGTCTCCCTGATGTATTATTGATTTCGTTATGCGCCAGATTGCCCTGTTTTCCCGGACTTGTCACTAGAACTGCATATCTGCTTTTTGGGTCCGAAAGCATTTTCAACCCGCCCAATACTGTTCTATATGTCCTGCCTACCTGTGTGCCCGCTTGGCGGAATCGGTAGACGCAAGGGACTTAAAATCCCTCGGCCGCAAGGCTGTGCCGGTTCGAGTCCGGCAGCGGGCACCAGGCTTCGCCTGCCGGGCGAAGACGGGCTGACTCCTGAATTTTGCACTTCCTGCAAACCGTAATTCCTTAATTTTTTCTCGTTTTCGCGAAACTCTGTTGCCCCCCCGCCCCCTGTCCGTGCTAAAACTATGATCAAGAATTATTAACAGGGAGATGGCCCCAATGGATCTTAGCTTCGGACCGGAATATGAAGATTTTCGCGCGGAATTGCGCAGCTTTATTGAAAAAAACAAGCACAAGGCCCCGCCCCCGGGCATGGGCATGCACCACCCTGGGCCACAGGAGCAGGATTGGCAAAAACTGCTGATCGAACATGGCTATACCTGCCGCACCATCCCAAAGAAATATGGCGGTTATGGCGGTGAAGCGGACATTCTGAAAACCGTCATCATTCAGGATGAATTCGCCAAGGCGAATGTCAATTCCGGTCTCAGCGGCCAAGGCATTGGCATGCTGGTGCCGACCCTGCTGGAACGCGGCACCGACAAGCAGAAAGAGCAATATATCCGCCCGACCATCTGGGGTGAGATATACTGGTGTCAGGGCTATTCCGAACCTGGCGCCGGTAGCGATCTGGCCAGCCTGCGCACCAATGCCCGGGTGGAAGACGGGCATTTTATCATCAATGGCCAGAAAATCTGGACCAGCTCAGCGCATTTTTCTGACATGTGCTTCATCCTGGTGCGGACTGAACCCGACAAGCCCAAGCATGAAGGCATTTCCTATATCCTGATGGATATGAAAACCCCGGGCATCGAAGTACGCCCGTTGGTCACCATGACCGGCGCCGCCGAATTCAACGAAACCTTCCTGACCGATGTAAAAGTCCCGGTGGAAAATGTGGTGGGCAAGCGCGGCGAAGGCTGGCTGGTCGCCAATACGACACTGAAACATGAACGCGGCATGCTGGGCGATCCTTCGCAATTATTGGGCCGGATCGAAAGCATCGTAAAAATACTGCAGAACGAAACCCTGGACGGCAAGCCGTTGATGCAACATCCCATGTACCGCGACCGTCTGGTGGCGGCGCAGGCCAAGACAGAAGCCCTGAAATATCATTCATTGCGCCTGTTGACCCACACCCTGAACAATGAAGACCCTGGTGTGTCGCGCCTGATCATCAAATATTACGGCACGACGCTGAGCCGCGAATTATCCGATATCGCACTCGAAGCGCTGGGCGAACTCGGCTCGCTGTATGATGGCAGCCCGCATGTGCGCAGCCATGGCTCATGGCAATGGCGCAACATGTTTGACCTCGGCCTGATCATCGGTGGCGGCACGTCACAAATTCAGAAAAACATCATCAGCGAACGCGGCCTTGGCATGCCACGCGAACCAAAATTAGCGGAGACAAAATAATGGAATTCGGATTATCACCCGATCAGAAACTGCTGCAGGATTCCGTCCGCCGCTATACTGAAGCGCAATTGCCACTGGATCGCATCCGTGAATATGCCAACACCAAAACCGGCTTTCACACCGGCATCTGGAATGGCCTGGTGGAACTTGCCGCGACAGGCGTGCTGGTGCCGGAACAATATGGCGGCGCGGGTTTCAAGATGCTCGACGCCGTTGTCATTCTGGAAGCGCTGGGCCGCACCGTCGCCCCGGTGCCCTTCATTGGCAGCGCGATCATGGCGCCTGCGGCGTTCCTTGCTGGCGGTACCGAGATGCAGAAAGAAGAATGGCTGCCACAAATTGCGTCCGGTGAAGTGAAGTTTGGCGTTGGCGTGACCGAATGCATCAGCACACGCGACAGCAAGGGCGTCACCCTGTCCGGTGATGCGCTTAGTGGCAATGCAATGTTCGTCATCGATGGCGGACCGGCGGATGTTTTCCTGATTGCCGCCGGGCCGGACAACATGGCCATCGTGCCGCGCAATGCGCCCGGCGTAACGGTTACAAAACTCACGACCATTGATTATTCGCGCATGCATACAGAGGTGAAACTCGAAAATGTGAAGGCGGACTTGCTGGGCGGCAAAGGCAAGGCGGGCGCCGCCATCAGGCAAACCATCCTGGCGGGACGCCTTGCATTGGCTGCGGACACATTGGGCGCCGCCGAAGTGATGATCTACAAGGCCGTAGATTACGCCAAGGAACGCAAGCAGTTTGAACGTGTCATCGCCTCCTATCAGGCGGTCAAACATATGTGCGCCGAAATGATCGCAGAGCTGGACCCGTTCCGTTCGCTGGTCTGGTACGCGGCCCACGCCTATGATGAAGTGCCGGATGAGGCGCTGCTCAATGTTCTGCTCGCAAAGTCCGGCATTGATGGCGCGGGCAAATTCATCATCCGCACCGCGACCGAAGTGCATGGCGGCATGGGCTTTACCGATCTGATGGGGCTGCATTACTGGTACAAGCGCGTCAGTGTTAATCGCTCGCTGCTTGGCACGCCGGAGATGTTGCGTAATGAAGCCGCCATCGCGCAAGGCTGGCTGGCTGCTTAATAATAAACTGTACGTGTACGGAGAAGTGCCATGGACTTGCCGCTCGACAAAAAACTGACAATTGGTTTCAGCGCCACCATGGCGACCCCGCAGGCGGCACGCGACGTTTCCGCGCTTGCCGACCGGCTGGGATATGAATCTCTATGGACCGGCGATCATATTGCGTTTGCCGTGCCAATGCTCGACCCGCTATTGCAGCTTGCGCAGGTGGCGGCGGTAAATTCCCGCCTGCTGTTGGGCACTGGCGTTTATCTGATGCCGCTGCGCCACGCAACGACTGTCGCCAAACAGGTGGCGACCTTCGATCATCTCAGTGAAGGCCGGTTTATTTTTGGCGTCGGCGTTGGCGGTGAATTTCCCAATGAATATTCCGCCTGCGGCGTACCGGTAAAAGAACGCGGCGCACGCCTGACCGAGGGTATCCGCACCATCCGTAAATTATGGACCGGCGAAACCGTCAGCAACGAAGAAAGCAAATTTTATCCGTTCAAGGATGTTCAGATGCTGCCTCGCCCGGTCACGCCGGGTGGCCCGCCAATCTGGACCGGCGGGCGTTCCAAAGCGGCGCTTGAGCGCTGCGGACGGCTGGCCGATGGCTGGATATCCTATGTGGTGACGCCGGAAATGTACCGTGATGGCCTGGAGAAAATTGCCGTGGCCGCAAAAGAAGCCAAACGCAATATCAAAAAATTCGGCAGCAGCCATCTGGTGTTCATGCGCATTGATGACACCTATGAACGCGCGCTTGATCTGGCGGCGGCGCATCTGACAAAGCGTTACGCCATGGATTTCCGCCCCGCTGCGCAAAAATACGCCGTGCTTGGAACCCCGTCCGATTGCGCCCAGCGCATCGCCGATTTTCATGCTGCAGGCGTCCGGCACTTCGTATTGGATTGCACCGGCCCGCTGGAAGAACGCGACGCGCAACTGGAACGTTTCGCCAAGGAGGTGCGCCCGCTGCTGGGCCAATTGGCTGCGGCGTAATCACGCTTCAGACCGGATGACGGCTTTTACGCAACCGGATTTTCTTTCCTCGCGGCCTCAGGAGATTGCGCATGATCCATACTTGCCATGAAAAACCATAAGCTATTGAAACGCCTGGGTTATGCATTTTCGGGCATCATCTCAAGCCTGCGCAGCGAGAAAAGTTTTCGCACCCAAATGGGTGGTCTTGCATTCGTCATTATAGTGTTGCTTGTCATGCAGCCATCCCCTTTTTGGTGGGCGTTATTGCTCCTGACCAGCGGCGGCGTGTTGACAGCGGAGCTGATTAATACCGCCGTTGAAAAACTGGTTGATCACCTTCATCCCGATCAACATCCCGTACTAAAAATTGTGAAAGATACGCTGGCCGGGGCCGTTCTGGTAATGTCGATTACGGCCATTTTCGTGTTTATAATGTTTCTTTTGTCAAGGATCGGGGCATGATGACTGGTTTCTGGAAAAAGCCAAAATTTATTCTGGTTTTCAGCCTGTTTCTTTTTAGCATTTTTGGATCCCTGTTTGGTGAAATCATAGATGAGATATGGTTTGACAAACGTCTCTTGCCACTGGATCTGATGACCAGCCACTGGATGGCGCTCAATCAGAAACCCTATGACAGAATGTTTTTCCTGACCATGACCTATGTCGGCGAAGGCGAGGCTCTAGCGGTTCTGGCGCTGATAGCCGCCGCAATTTTATGGTTTTACCGGCGTAAGATTGAGGGTGTTTTATTGTTCGGAGGCTTTGGTTTCCTCACGGTAAACGTTTTTCTTATCAAATTCCTGACCGGCCGCCCCCGCCCGGCAGTGGCGTCAATTCATGAAGCATCTGCTTCCTTCCCCAGCGCCCATGCTGCGCTTTCGCTGTTTTTCTTTGGCTTTCTCACCTATCTGCTGGCGCGGGAGGTTAACAGGAAATACCCCAGCCTGCTCATCCTGGCCGCAGGCCTGCTGATTACCGGACTTATCGGCGCAAGCCGTGTTTATCTCAATGTTCACTGGGTTTCTGATGTGTTCGGAGGGTTCGCTCTTGGCGCTGCGGTTTTAAGTTTTTGCATTGGATTTCTGGAAATGCAAAAGTCGCGCACCTCTGGCGCCCGTGATGAGATCGCTGTTTGACGGTTAAATGCAGCCCATGGCTGCGCGAACTGATCAGTAGATTTACCTGCTCAGCCTGAGGCCATTCCTGTCTCTGCAAATATGGAATATGAATTTGAAATGACGCCCGCCCCACATATCGAATCCATCAGCGCGATCACCCTCGCCACCCATGCCATGGCGCGGGCGGTGGCGTTTTACACAAGCCTCGGTTTCACTGTCCACTATGGCGGGGCCGCCAGCAGCTTCACCAGCTTTCATGTGGGCGGCGGTAATATCAATCTGATGGCCGCACCCAAAGATCAGACATGGGGCCAATGGGGACGTTTCATCATTTACGTATCCGATGTGGACGCCATGTATGACCGCGCCCTGGCCAACGGCCTGCATCCGGAATTCGCACCCAGCAATGCCCCCTGGGGCGAACGCTATTTCCACATCAAAGACCCGGACGGCCATGAACTGAGCTTTGCGAAACTGCTGCGCTAAAATATGCGCGCGCCATGACGGACCTGTAGAATTGCAATCACCTGTAACGCATGAATGCCCTCTCGACTTAAGAATCCCTAAAAACTTCATTGAGTAATAAGCCTTAATCGCAGATACTGTGCGCCATGACAATAACAGTTCAAAAAAACCTGTCCGCCGATTTTAATCCGGATCGGGTGCGCGAAATTGCCGAGGGTTTGCAGGCCCTGGATGGGCCGTTACTGCCCATTCTGCATGCCGTAAATGACCAGTGCGGCTTTGTGGATGAACGCGCCCTGCCCATCATCGCCGATGTGCTCAACCTGACCCGCGCCGAGGTGCAGGGGGTGGTTTCGTTCTATCATGATTTTCGCCGCTCACCTGCGGGCCGCCATGTGGTGAAAGTCTGCCGCGCCGAGGCGTGTCAGTCGATGGGCGCGGAGCGGCTGATTACTGAACTTGAAACGGCGTTCGGGATAAAGCTGGGCGAAACCAGCAAGGATGGGCGCGTGACTTTGGAGCCAGTGTACTGCCTAGGCAATTGCGCGCTGTCGCCCGCCGCGCTGATTGATGGAAAACTATATGGGCGCCTCGATGCCGCCAGGGCGCAGGCGCAGGTAGGCAAATGACACAGCTCATTTATGTCCCCGATGACGCCGCCGCCTTGTCGGTTGGCGCCGACGAAGTGGCGCAGGCCATCAGCGCCGAGATTGCCAGACGCGGGCTGGATGCAAAACTGATCCGCACCGGATCGCGCGGCCTGTTATGGCTGGAGCCGCTGGTGGAATTCGCCACCCCCAAAGGCCGCATCGGCTATGGCCCGGTCAGCGTTGCCGGCGTGCCTGCCCTGTTTGATGATCCCGCCCATGCGCGCGGTCTTGGCCTTGTCGAAGAAATTCCATACCTGAAAAGCCAGCAGCGGCTGACCTTTGCGCGCTGCGGCATTACCGATCCGCTATCACTGGAAGACTATAAAGCGCTTGGCGGCCTCGCGGGCCTGCGCCGCGCGCTGGAAATGACGTGTACGGATATTATCGAACAGGTGGTTGAATCCGGCCTGCGCGGGCGCGGCGGGGCGGGTTTTCCCACAGGTATAAAATGGCGCACAGTGGCGGCCACCCAGGCGGATCAAAAATATATTGTCTGCAATGCGGACGAAGGCGATAGCGGCACCTTTGCCGATCGCATGCTGATGGAAGGCGACCCGTTCGGGCTGATCGAAGGCATGATCATCGCGGGCATCGCTGTGGGTGCAACAAAGGGGTTTGTCTATATCCGTTCGGAATATCCGCACGCGATCGCCAAAATGAACCGGGCAATAGAAATCGCCAACGCAAAAAGTTTGCTGGGTAGCGCGGTCCTCGGCAGCAACCATCGCTTTGATCTGGAGCTTCGCATTGGCGCGGGCGCCTATATTTGCGGCGAAGAAACCGCGCTGCTGGAAAGCCTGGAGGGCAGGCGTGGTCAGGTCCGGCCAAAGCCGCCGCTACCCGCCATCGCGGGGCTGTTCGGCAAACCAACCGTCATCAATAATGTGCTGTCACTCGCCGCCGTGCCAACCATTCTGGCGCAGGGCGCGGCGTTCTATCGCGATTTCGGCATGGGGCGTTCGCGTGGCACAATGCCGGTACAGCTTGCTGGCAATGTGCGCCATGGCGGGCTGATCGAGCGCGCCTTTGGCCTTACCCTGCGTGAAATCATTGAGGAATATGGCGGCGGCACGGCCAGCGGGCGGCCCGTGCGCGCGGTGCAGGTGGGCGGCCCGCTGGGGTCTTACTGGCCGCAGCGTCTGTTCGACACGCCGTTTGACTATGAGACTTTTGCCGAAAAATCCGGTATGATCGGGCATGGCGGTGTCGTGGTGTTTGACGATACGGTGGACATGGCAAGGCAGGCGCGCTTTGCGCTGGAGTTTTGCGCGATCGAGTCCTGCGGCAAATGTACGCCCTGCCGCATCGGGTCAACCCGTGGCGCCGAGACCATGGACAAGATCATTCAGGGGGATCGGCCCATGGAAAATACGGCCCTGGTGCGCGATCTGTGTGAGGTGCTTCGCGATGGTTCGCTATGCGCGCTGGGCGGGCTGACGCCGATGCCGGTACTAAGCGCCATGGATCATTTTCCGGAAGATTTCTCGCTCCCGACAAAAGCCGCCGCTGAATGAAATGAGGAACGCATAATGGCAGCCCCCTTTGATATGGATTTCGGAACCCCGGCCCAACCCGGCGCGGACACCGTAAGCCTGGAAATTGACGGCATCAAAGTCAGCGTCCCGGTGGGCACCTCGATCATGCGCGCAAGTGCGCTTGCAGGCGTCAAGGTGCCGAAACTGTGCGCCACCGATACGCTGGAACCGTTCGGTTCGTGCCGCCTGTGCCTCGTGGAAATCGATGGACGCAAGGGTACGCCCGCATCCTGCACCACGCCGGTTGAACCTGGCATGAAAGTGGCGACGCAAACGGACCGTCTGGCGCGTCTGCGGCGCGGCGTGATGGAACTGTATATCAGCGATCATCCGCTTGATTGCCTCACCTGCTCCGCCAATGGCGATTGCGAATTGCAGGACATGGCCGGCGCGGTTGGCCTGCGCGAAGTGCGCTATGGCTTCGAGGGTGAAAATCATCTGCACACTTCAATTGATGAATCCAATCCGTATTTCACATTCGATCCGTCCAAATGCATTGTCTGCTCGCGCTGTGTGCGCGCCTGCGAAGAACAGCAGGGCACGTTTGCGCTGACCATTGACGGGCGCGGTTTCGCCTCGCATGTATCGGCGGGCATGAACGAGGATTTTCTGCAATCCGAATGCGTATCCTGCGGCGCCTGCGTCAATGCCTGCCCGACCGCAACATTGATGGAAAAATCCGTCATCCAGATGGGTCAGCCGGAACGCCAGGTGCTGACCACCTGCGCCTATTGCGGCGTCGGCTGCGCCTTCGCCGCCGAATTGCAGGGCGACAAAGTGGTGCGCATGACCCCGCACAAGGATGGCAAGGCCAATCACGGCCATTCCTGCGTCAAGGGCCGTTTCGCCTGGGGCTACGCCACCCACAGGGACCGCGTCACTTCGCCGATGATCCGCGCCTCCATCCAGGATCCGTGGCGCGAAGTAAGTTGGAACGAGGCGATTTCCCACACCGCATCGGAATTCCGCCGTATACAGAATAAATACGGCAAAGGCGCGATCGGCGGCATCACCAGTTCGCGCTGCACCAATGAAGAAACCTTTCTGGTGCAGAAAATGATCCGCGCCGCCTTTGGCAATAATAATGTCGATACCTGTGCGCGCGTGTGCCATTCCCCCACCGGCTATGGTTTGAAGACTGCGTTTGGCACCTCTGCGGGCACCCAGAATTTTGATTCCGTGCAGGATACTGATCTGATGCTGGTCATCGGCGCAAACCCCACAGACGCGCATCCTGTATTCGCCTCGCAGATGAAGCGCCGCCTGCGCGAAGGCGCCAAGCTGATCGTCATCGATCCGCGCCGCATCGATCTGGTGCGCATGCCGCATATTGAGGCCGAACATCATCTGCAACTGAAACCGGGCACCAATGTGGCAATCATAAACGCCATGGCGCATGTAATTGCCAGTGAAGGGCTGATCGACGAAAGTTTTACCGCCGAACGCTGCGATGCGATGGAATTTGCCCGCTGGCTCGCCTTCATCCTGCGCCCGGAAAATGCGCCTGAGGCGGTTGCTGAAATCACCGGCGTACCCGCCGATGAAATCCGCAACGCAGCGCGTCTTTACGCCACCGCCCCAAACGCCGCCATCTATTATGGCCTGGGCGTGACCGAACATAGCCAGGGCACCACCATGGTCATGGGCATGGCGAACCTCGCCATGGCGACTGGCAATCTGGGCCGCCCCGGCGTGGGCGTCAATCCGCTGCGCGGCCAGAACAATGTGCAGGGCGCGTGCGACATGGGATCGTTCCCGCACGAATATTCCGGGTACAGACATGTATCAGATGGCGCCACCCGCGCGCTATTCGAGGCCGCGTGGGGTGTCCCGCTGGATGCAGAACCCGGCCTGCGCATTCCCAACATGTTCGATGCGGCGCTGGAAGGCTCCTATATGGGCATCTATGTGCAGGGCGAAGACATTGTGCAGTCCGATCCCAACACCCATCATGTCACGGCGGCGCTTAGCGCCATGGAATGCGTCGTGGTGCAGGATTTATTCCTGTGCGAAACCGCTAGCTACGCGCATGTGTTTTTGCCGGGCGCGTCATTCCTGGAAAAAGACGGCACTTTCACCAATGCGGAACGCCGCATCAGCCGGGTGCGCCGCGCCACAAGGCCGCTGGCGGGCATGGCCGACTGGGAAGTGACCATGGCGCTGTCCAATGCGCTGGGCTATCCGATGCACTATACGCACCCCTCCGAAATCATGGATGAAATTGCGCACCTGACGCCGACCTTCGCCGGGGTCAGCTATGATCTGCTGGACCGTGAAGGCAGCGTGCAATGGCCCTGCAATGAGGCCGCGCCCGAAGGCACGCCGGTCATGCATATTGGCGGCTTTGCGCGCGGCAAGGGGCGCTTCATGATTACAGAATATGTGCCGACCGATGAACGCACCGGGCCGCGCTTTCCGCTGCTGCTGACCACCGGGCGCATCCTGACCCAGTACAATGTCGGCGCACAATCGCGCCGTACGGAAAATGTGGTCTGGCATGGCGAAGACGTTCTGGAAATTCACCCCTTTGACGCGGAAAATCGTGGCATCCGCGATGGCGACAAGGTTGCGGTGATGAGCCGCACCGGCGAAACCGTGTTGAGCGCGCGTGTCAGCGAACGCATGCAGCCCGGCGTGGTGTACACCACCTTCCACCATCCGGAATCGGCGGCCAATGTCATCACCACCGATTATTCCGACTGGGCGACCAATTGCCCGGAATATAAAGTGACAGCGGTGGAAGTGCGCCCCAGCAACGCCTGGTCGCAATGGCAGACCGAGGCCGAAACTTTCCGCAAACGCTCACACCGTATCGCACCGGCTGCGGAGTAATTGAAAACCGGCGCCATGGGAGAACTGAGCGAACATTCGGCATTTTCCCCGGCATCGGTCGCCCGCCTGCATCATGGCGGCGCCAGTAGTTTTGCCGATCAGCTTGCCGTCGAAACCCCGATCGCCTTTGTCTATAATTGCGAACCCTATGCCGTGATGATGGCCAGCCCCCGCGATCTGGAAGATTTCGCCCGGGGCTTTTCCATTTCTGAAGGCATCGTTGCAAATAATTCCGATATACTGGCGATTGATCAAACGGCCAAAGGTTCGGGCATAAGTCTGGGCATCGAAATCCCGCCTGATCGCGCTGCACTTTTAATCGAACGTATGCGGAGCATTGCCGGCCGCACAGGCTGTGGCATATGTGGGATTTCGGACATGGAACAGGTGATGCGCGCCCTGCCCCAACTGCCGCATAGCGCGCCAATCAGCGCGTCCGCCATTGACGCAGCCATCAAAGCCCTGCCCGCGCATCAGACCTTTAACAAACAAACGGGCGCAGTTCACGCGGCGGGCTTTGCCACTGCGGACGGAGAATTGCTTTTGGTGCGCGAAGATGTTGGCCGCCACAATGCGCTGGATAAACTGATCGGCGCCATTGTTAGCAAAGGGCTTTCCCCCGCCGATGGCATGGTGGTGATCACCAGCCGGTGCAGCATGGAAATGGTGCAGAAAACCATTACGCTTGGCTGTCCGGTTCTGGTGGCGGTGTCCGCGCCAACATCGCTTGCCGTGCAGATCGCGCAGGACCACGGCCTGACCATCGCGGCGTTCGCGCGCGGCGACGGATTTAATCTGTACACGCATCCCGAACGGATAGTTTAATCATGAATATCGAACATCTTGTCCATATGGCCAACCAGATTACGGATTTTTTTAAATCCTATCCGGAAGAAGAAGCCATTGCAGGCGTTGAAAACCACATCCGCCAATTCTGGGATCCGCGCATGCGGGCGCAACTGTCAAAGCATATGGATGCGGGCGGCGCGGGGCTTGATGCGATTACCCTGGCCGCGGCGAAACGGCTGCACCAGAATGCAGCCACCCCGAATTAAACCAGCAATTCCCCAACATAGGGCGGTAGCGCAAACGCGCCCTTGTGAACTTCTGGCGTGTAATAGCGGCTGTTAAGCTGCAATGGCCTGAAGCGCGCCTCCAGCGTTTCCACCGTCACCTTGCGCAGGCCGGCATTATCGGTGGCCCAGCCCATCGCCATTGCGCCGCCAATATAGGTTGGTATGGTTGCCAGATAACAGCTTACATCCGCGAAGAAATTACGCAAATGCGTGGCTGAACTGCGCAATTCCCCGGGCTGCATGAAGGGTACGCCGTTCTGGGTCACCAGCACGCCGCCGGGCGTCAGCCGGTCCTTGCAGCGTCTGTAAAATTCCTTCGTGAACAGAATTTCACCGGGGCCTTCGGGGTCCGTCGAATCCACTATGATCACATCATATTTGTCGAGGCTGTCGCCGACAAAGGCATAGCCATCGCCAATGATAAGATCCGTACGCGGATCTTCAAACGCGCCCTTGCAAATCTCGCTCAGATAGCGTTTGGAAAATTCAACCACACCCGCATCAATTTCCACCATCGTGGCCTTTTCAATGCCGGGATGCTTCAGCACCTCTTCCAGAATACCGCCATCACCGCCGCCGATGATCAGCACATTGCGCACGGACCCATGCGCCAGGATCGGCACATGGGTCATCATTTCATGATAGATAAACTCGTCTTTTTCCGTCGTCTGTGTCACGTCATCCAGCGTCAGGATTTTGCCCAGGCGCGGATGTTCCAACAGGCGCATCTTCTGATGTTCTGTGTTGCTTTCGTACAGCACCCTGTCGATCTTGTAGCGGGTCCGAACGTCCGGGTACAGACCTTCCTCATGCCACCCGGTCACAGGCCGCGTCCACGCGGACGTTCTTCAACCTCGACCTTGCCGGGCTGAAACGCCCGGCGCAGCACATCGATTGCCTTATGCGGTTCAGCCGCGCCACACATAAACACATCAAGTGCGGCATAGCCATATTCCGGCCAGGTGTGAATGCTAATATGCGATTCCGCCAGCACGGCCACACCGGACACGCCGCCATTGGGCGTGAAATGATGCAGATGAATATGCAGCAGCGTGGCGCCAGCCGCCGTAACGCAGTCGCGCATCGCCTGATCGATATGATCCAGATCATCCAACCGGCTGGCGTCCTTGAGATCGATCAGCAGATGCATGCCGGCATAGCGTCCATCCTCGGACTCGATCAAGAAATCCTTGCGGTCCTCCAGATGTTTGTTGGCGGGCGCAAGCGTCAGCAATTCCGCCGAATGATCGGCAGAATGCACACGCAGCAAAGCGGTTTTCAGATTCGAATCCGTTTTTTGTAAAGCTTCAGAAGATTTATTAAGAGCAATCGCAGATGACATGACACATCCTCCCATACCGGCAAGAAGAGTGATTAAAAAAAACCACAGCAGGGCTAAGCCCGCCATGAAACCAATTTGAAATTTTAGGAAAGTTTACGGTTTAACAGCCATTACCGTGGGGCATCCCATACTCAGATAAATCTGAAGATGCCTGCTGGTGTACCGTTCAGCCTCGTGATCGAGGAGGAAATTAATATGTTCCTGATTGGAAAGCGCATCGCGCGCATACACATTGGGCAGCCCCTTAAGACTGCCAGCGTTCAAACTCCGCACAGATTCCGACTGAAGGCCAACGCCTTCCTTTTTGAGAGCGAGTGAAACACCCATCGCATATTCTCCCAAATAGGTAAGAGTGGGTACAAATCACAACAAGGAACGCTTGTTATGATGCTCTAGCCTGGTTTTCAAGAAAAAATTGGCCTGCGCCGAATTTCCCCTGTTTAGTTCACCCATTAAAAAAGCCAGCCCCCCGGCACGCTCAGAAAACCCTGCGCCGGTAATAGGCTAAGCCCTTAATATTGAGCCGCACTGAACGCTATATTGCCCCCCTGTGCAAGCAAAATTCCCACAATGGACAGGATAATTATAAAAAGCCGGGACGCACAATTATCTGGTAAGAAAAACTCTATTTACAAGAGGGCGGCGCCACTGTTGTTAACCATTTCTTCCTGATCTGTTCCTTCCATCCTGCCGTCATGTGCCCTGGCCGACGGCAGGCGAATCGTAACAATGGTCCCAACATGCTCGGTGCTGACCAGCACAAGTTTGCCGCCATGCAGGTGCACCAGTGACTTGGTAATGGAAAGCCCAAGCCCCGTGCCAGTCTCCTGCCTTGTTGCAGGATCCCCTGCCTGCACAAATGGCTCGGTAATCGTATCCAGAAGGTGGGCGGGTATCCCCTTTCCCGAATCAGCAACCTCAAGAACTATGTCCCCATCATCTGATTCTTGAAATGCCGACAAGGTAATGTTTCCTCCAGATGGCGTAAACTTCAGCGCATTTGAGAACAGATTCAGCAGTATCTGCCGCATTGCGCGCCGGTCAGCACGGAAATTCGGCATAGCCCCCGCGACCGAAACATGTACCTCGACACCCCGGGAAATGATTTGCGGCTCTGTCATATTCAGCACCCAATCCAGCAGATCCTGCGCGCTCAACCATTCTTCGCGTATTTCATATTTGCCGGACTCAATCCGGGACAAGTCAAGCATATCATTGATCAAATTAAGCAAATGCTGACCGCTGTCATAAATATCGCCTGCATAGGCAATATAGCGTGACTCACCCACGGGGCCAAACATCTGCTGGCGCATAATATCGGAAAAACCGATTATAGCATTTAGCGGGGTGCGCAATTCATGGCTCATACTCGCCAGAAATTGCGACTTGGCCCGGTTTGCACGATCCGCTTCTTCCTTGGCTGCGTACAGCTCCAGTTCTGCCCGTTTACGGTCAGAAACATCACCCACCGTTGTTACAACCCGTAACCAGTCATAGCGATGTTCAGGAATTATGGCTGACATGATCCGCGTATACACCTGACCGCCACGCTGTCGGCGGATAACCGTCTCATTAAGATAGCTGCCCGTATCGCTACTGGCAAAACTGACAATCCAGTGCCGGTAATTTCGCAATTCTTCCTCTGAAAGATTGTCTGGGGCTAAATGCTCTATCAACTCCGCCTGCCCCAACACCCGGTAAAGGGTCAATGTGGCCTTGTTTACCCGGATGGTGCGAATGGAGCCGATCAGCCGTTTCAACATGTCGGGATGATCGGCAAGGTGGCGGTTGAGGTCACTCACACCATCATCGGCCAACCGGTTGATCAATCTGCGAGTTTGTGACCAATCCTGCTCCAGTATCGAGATAGGGGCGGTTTCAAACAGACTCTCAAACTGATTTTCTGTATCCGCCAGCGCCTGCTCATCTGCCCTTCGATGGCGGATCAGCGCGTCAGCTACCAGATAGCTGTACAGCATCACAAACATAATCGCGAGCGGCTGCAGAACATTGCGCAGCTCCCCTGTGACGCGATCTGGCGGCAGCAAATTCTCTTCACCCAATATCCAAAGGCCGGAAAGGCATAAAAGCACCGCAACGATGGAAAGCACCACACGACGCCTGTCGCCGGACAGCATGTTCTCTAATGGAATGACACAAAGACCGATTACTATGGCTGATGTAATGCCACCGGAATAGAAGGCGCCAAAACTGATAAAAGCCAATAGGGCCACGGTCAATAAATCGCGTCCCAGCAAGACATTACCCGTCTGCCGCAAGAACAGCCACTGCGCTATAGGCAGTAAAAACCAGATAGAAAACCAGCCAACATCAAACAGATCAAAACTGGATTTTAGAAACAGGGTGCTTATCGCCGCCACAGGCATGAACAGAAATGGCACCGCCAGGGATGTGATCAGCTCCAGATGCGCACGGCGCATCACAGAATTAACGCGAACCTCCGGCGATAATAGTAAATCTACAAGCTTTCTCATCCGCCCCAAATTCCCCAAACCCCAGTGCATGGCGTCAAGACGTCATTCTGTTAACACCCCGAACTCATTTGCAAACTCCACCAGTCCACCCGCCCGAATGGCATCCCCTAGCCGTCGCATCAGATTCTGATAATAGGCAAGATTATGCCAAGTAAGCAGCATTGAACCTAATATTTCTTTTGATTTTACAAGGTGATGCAAATAAGCGCGGCTATAATCGCGGCTTGCCGGGCAATCCAGGCTAACGTCCAGCGGACGCGAATCCTCGGCATGGCAGGCATTTCGCATATTCAGCACCCCCTCGCTGGTAAAGGCCTGCCCCGTGCGTCCGCTGCGGGTGGGCAATACGCAATCGAACATATCCACCCCGCGCAATACCGCACCCACAATATCCGACGGTTTGCCGACGCCCATCAGATAGCGCGGCCTGTCAGCCGGTAAAAAAGGTGTTGTCCGCTCCACGGTGGCAAACATGCTTTCCTGCCCCTCGCCCACAGCAAGACCACCGATTGCATATCCGTCAAAGCCAATATCGCACAGCGCCTTTGCCGATTTCTCCCGAAGCTCCGGATAAATGCCGCCCTGAACAATACCAAACAGCGCATGTCCCGGCGCATTTGCAAACGCTGTTTTTGAACGCTCCGCCCAGCGCATGGACAGATGCATGGATTTTTCAGCCTGCTCGTGGGTCGCAGGGAACGGCGTGCATTCGTCCAGCACCATAATAATATCGGACCCCAGCAGTAACTGAACCTCCATGCTGCGCTCGGGCGTCAGAAGATGCGCCGAACCGTCAATATGCGAGCGGAAAGTAACCCCCTGTTCGTCGATCTTGCGTAACTGCGACAGGGACATAACCTGATAGCCGCCAGAATCTGTCAAGATCGGGTGCGGCCAGTTCATGAATTTGTGCAGCCCGCCCAGTCTGGCCACCCGCTCGGCTCCAGGACGCAACATCAGATGATAGGTGTTCCCCAGCACAATATCCGCGCCCAGTTCCCGCACCGTACCGGGCAGCATGGCCTTCACCGTACCAGCCGTACCGACCGGCATAAATGCAGGGGTGCGAATTTCACCACGCGGGGTCTGGATAACACCGGTGCGCGCGGCGCCATCCCGCGCTGTTACGGCAAAGGAAAACTGCGAGGAAGCTGTCATAGTTGCGCCCGAAACAGCAAACTGCCGTCCCCGTAGGAATAAAACCGGTATCCCGTGCGAATAGCATGTTGATAGGCCGCCTGCATCACATCCAGCCCGCAAAAAGCCGACACCAGCATAAACAAAGTCGATTTCGGTAAATGAAAATTGGTGATCATGGCGTCTACTATTTTGAACCGGTATCCCGGCGTAATAAAAATACTGGTTTCTCCCGTCCAGGCTTTAACTGTTCCGTCATCCGCCGCCGCGCTTTCCAGCAGGCGCAGCGCCGTCGTGCCAACCGCGACCACGCGCCCGCCAGCCTTACGTGCCGCATTGATAATCTGCGCTGTCTCCGCAGAAATATTACCCCACTCGGCATGCATTTGATGGCTGTCAGTATCCTCGGCCTTTACAGGCAGGAATGTACCCGCCCCAACATGCAATGTTGTAAAACAATGCTTTATACCACAAATCTCAAGTGATTGCAGAAGTGCTTCGGTAAAATGCAGCGACGCAGTTGGGGCCGCCACAGATCCCTCGATACGCGCGAACAGGGTTTGATAGTCCTGAACATCGCGCGCATCCACAGGCCGTTTCGCGGCAATATAAGGCGGCAGAGGCATGGCCCCGTGTTCAGCTATGGCCGCATCCAGCACAGCAGCGGAAAGATTAAAATCCAGCGCGACATCGGCGCCCTTTTCCAGGCCAATGACCTCAGCAGTAAAATTTTGCGCAAAAGTGATTGTGTCCTGCACACGCAAACGCCGCAGGGGCCGGGCAAAGGCCCGCCAACGCCCGGGTCCAACCCGTTGATGCAGATTGAGATGAATATGCGCCTCATTGCCATCGACGCGCCGCCGGACCCCGGTCAGCGCCGCCGGGATGACCTTTGTATCATTGAACACCAACAAATCTCCAGGCTCCAGCAATCGCGGAAGATCCCGCATGTGCCGGTCCTGAAACACACCATTCCGCACAACAAGACAGCGCGCAGCATCACGCGGTATAGAAGGACGCAGTGCAATCAATTCCTCAGGCAGAGAAAAATCAAATTGCTCAACACGCACACAACCAGCCTTCAGTAAGAAAAATCATTCCGGGCAACAATACAAGTTCATCAATGAGCTCGTTGTGCTGCTTTTTGCCGAAAGATCATGATGCAGCCCACAATGAATACAAAAAGGACCGCTGTTGCCGAATACCGGCTTAAAGCCAGCCCTCCCTGCTCGACAGGCTTGTCGAGAAAATCACCAACCACAGCGCCAAGTGGACGGGAAAGAATAAAGGCCGCCCAGAACAGTAGGGTGCGTGACACACCGGTCCAGTAATATGCGGCGGCCAGAATCCCCAGCAGCGCCCCGAATATTACCATACTGCCTGTATACCCAAGTCCGGCCGTATCCGCCGTCCAATCTCCCAGCGCCGTACCCAGAGTCTGGGAAAACATGATCGTTACCCAATAAAACATCTCGGCCTTTGGGGAATTCACCATGTCAACAGAAACCGTTCCGAGTGTGCGATACCAGATTGTCAAAGAACCCATCAGCAGCGCAAACAGTAACGCCGCTCCGCCGGCATACCCAATCCCAAGCGAACGATCCGCAAAATCCGCCAGGGTCGTCCCAAGAGTAGTCGTCGCGATGATAGTTGCCCAATATAGATAGGGGCTAAAGTGCGCTGCCTTTATCTGGGCAAATACTGCGACCAGGAAAATTACCGCAAATATGGCTGTCCCCATGAGATAGCCCAGATTCATCGACATGGACACCGCATCACCACCGGTTTCACCCAGTGTCGTGCTGGCTACTTTGATGATCCAGAAAAGCAGGGTCACCTCTGGAACCTTGCTCAATGCCTGCTCAGCAGAAATGCGCACATAGCCCTCCTATAGCGTAGGCAGTACAATTACTGTGCACCCATCCCTGTTTTTAGGGAACCTCTGAACAAGTCTCATGCCATCTCGCCTGACAGAAACGAGACCTATCCCTTGACGTCGGCGGCAACCTGTAGCTTAACAATTTTGTCGGGGTCGCTGACCTGGCCATTACTGGCCTCATCACCACGCTTGATGGCGTCCACATGTTCCATGCCAGAGATCACACGGCCAAAGGCAGTGTATTGACCATCCAGAAACGGCGCGGCCGTAAAGCAGATAAAGAACTGGCTATTGGCGCTGTCCGGATCGGCAGAACGCGCCATCGACAATGTGCCGCGCACATGTTTGGCGCCGTTGAATTCCGCCTTCAAGTCTGGCAGGTCCGAGCCCCCCGTGCCAGTGCCGGTAGGATCGCCGGTTTGCGCCATGAAGCCTTCAATCACCCGGTGAAATACGACGCCATTATAAAAGCCCTTGCGTGTCAGCGTCTTGATCCGCTCTACATGCCCAGGGGCAACTTCTGGATATAATTCAATGACTACACGGCCATCTTTCAAGTCAAGATACAGCGTGTTTTCAGGATCGGCAGCCTTTGCCACACCGCCTACAAACAATCCAGTTACAACCGACAAGATTACAGCAAAGATCCAGTTTTTCATGTGCCTACCTTTAATTCCTGAATGGGATAGTTGTCTTCATAGCCACCCCCTTGCAGCGAGCGAAGCGCGGCAATGACGTTGAAGGACGTGCATCAATCCGCAGCAATGCGCATGCTGATAATTTTGTCCGGGTCCGAGACGGAACCATTATCGCGCTTGTCGCCTTTCTTGATCGCGTCAACAAACTCCATGCCTGCGACCACCTGGCCCCAGACTGTATATTGGCCATTCAGGAATTCCGCGTCATCAAAGCAGATGAAAAACTGGCTGTTGGCGCTGTTCGGGCTGCTGGAACGGGCCATGGATGCCGTGCCGCGCACATGCGGTGTCTTGCTGAATTCAGCCTTCAGATTGGGCCGATCGGAACCGCCCATGCCCGTACCTGTCGGGTCACCCGTTTGCGCCATGAAGCCTTCAATGACGCGATGGAACACAATGCCGTCGTAAAACCCTTCGCGCGCCAGCGCCTTGATTTGCGACACATGATCAGGGGCAATATCAGGAAGTAATTCAATAACTACCACTCCGTCTTTCAGTTCTAAATGAAGTGTGTTTTCTGGATCCAGCGCCATGGCGGGCCTCCTTTTCTGGTTTGAGGTGAGCGCCGCTATGTGCGCGAAAAGCGTTTATAGAGTTTGGCTGCAACCGCAGGCGTCGTAAAGCTGTCCACATTACCGCCCAGACGGGAGATTTCGCGGATCAGTTTTGAAGCAATGGCCTGATTATTGGCTTCCGCCATTAGAAACACAGTTTCTACTTCTGCATTAAGACGTGCGTTCATGCCCGCCATCTGAAACTCGTAATCGAAATCCGCCACCCCGCGCAGACCGCGAATGATAACCGATGCGCCAACATCGGCGGCGAACTGCGTCACCAGATTCTTGAAAGGCACGATTTCGATCTTGCCTAACCCTTTGCCCGTTATCCGGTCGGTTTCCTCGCGCATCATCGCGACCCGTTCATCCAGAGTAAAAAGCGGGCCTTTATCTTCATTGATCGCCACTGCAATAACAAGCTTGTCAACAAGCCGCGCACCGCGCTGAATGATATCGATATGGCCGTTATGGATCGGGTCAAATGTGCCCGGATATACACCAATGCGCTGCATGCTCTTTGTTCCCCGGCCCATCTAAAGCTGTGGTTTTTACCGTTTTATGAAGGGGATGTTTTAGCAAGTATAGGCACTAAGCGCTATCACTATTCCCATCTGTTTCTTCATCTGTCCCATCGGGTGCATCATCCCCGGCATCCGCCAGATGCGCCACGCCGACGACCCGCTCTCCCTCTGCTGTGCGCAACATCGTAACGCCCTGGGTCATCCGGCCGGCAATGCGAATATCATTAACCGGCATCCGGATCAACTGGCCGCCATCGGTTACCAGCATAACATCGTCTTCGTCTGTAACCGGAAAGGCCGCCACAAGGGGCCCATTGCGTGTGGACATGGACATGGCCCAAATGCCCTTACCCCCGCGCCGCGATATGCGGTACTCATAGGCGGACGAGCGTTTGCCATAGCCATTCTCGCTGACCGTCAGGATAAATTGCTCGAAGGCCCCCATTTCGCCATAGCGTTCTGTGCTTAGCTGGGCTTCTTCCGTATCGCCCGCTTCACCATCATCTTCTTCGCCGGCCACTGCGCCGCTATTTGGTTCTTCCTCAGCCCCATCTGAATCTATGGAGCGGCGAACAACCGCAGCCTGCCGCAGATAAGAACGGTTCTCGGCCGGTGTTGAATCCACATGACCCAGTATGGACAATGAGATAACCCTGTCATCGCCTTCCAGCCGGATACCGCGTACGCCATCGGAATCGCGGCCACGGAACAAGCGTACCTCGGTCACCGGGAAGCGCACGGCCTTGCCGTTGGAACTGGTCAGCAGCACATCGTCCTGTTCGGTGCAGATGGCGACACCGATAATCTCATCACCCGGATCAAGCTTCATTGCTATTTTGCCATTGGCCTTGACGCTGGCGAAATCCGCCAGCTCATTACGCCGTACATTGCCGCTGGATGTTGCAAACATGACATTGAGATTTAACCAGCTTGTCTCGTCAACGGGCAGCGGCATGATTGTCTGAATGGTTTCGTCTTCCGCCAGCGGCAGCAGATTGATCATGGGCTTGCCGCGCGCCTGCGGTGTTGCCAGCGGCAAACGCCATACCTTCAGCTTGTAAACAAGCCCCTTGGATGAAAAGAACAATACCGGCGCATGGGTGTTGGCCACAAACAGCCGGGTGACGAAATCTTCTTCGCGGGTGGCCATGCCGGTGCGGCCCTTGCCGCCCCGCCGCTGCGCCCGGTAGGTCGATAGCGGCACCCGCTTGATATAGCCCTTGTGCGTGACCGTCACCACCATGTCTTCACTGGTGATCAGATCTTCGTCATCAATGTCGTCCGGCGCTTCCACGATCTGGGAGCGGCGCGGCGTTGCAAATTCATCGCGCATCGAGACCAGTTCTTCGCGGATGATCGTCATTACCCGTTCGCGCGAGCGCAGAATAGCCAGAAAGTCTTCGATCTTGCCGCCAAGAACCGCCAATTCTGCGCCAATTTCTTCGCGGCCCAGCGCCGTCAACCGCGCCAGACGTAATTCCAGAATGGCACGCGCCTGCGCCTCGCTCAGCCGGCAGGCGCCAGTTTCGGATACTTTGTGGCGCGGATCGGCAACCAGCATAACCAGCGGCCCGACATCGCCCGCAGGCCATTCCACCGCCATCAAACCTTCGCGCGCAATAGCGGGGCTGGGCGCGCGGCGGATAAGCGCAATCACTTCATCAATATTGGCAACGGCAATCGCCAGCCCAACCAGCACATGCGCCCGATCCCGCGCCTGCCCCAGTTCATAGCGTGTGCGCCGGGTAACCACCACTTCGCGGAAATCGACAAAGACGGCAATGAATTGACGAATATTCATCAATTCCGGCCGTTCGCCCACCAGCGCCAGCATATTGCAGCCAAAACTGTTCTGTAGCGCCGTGTGCCGGTACAGCTGATTCAGCACCACATCCGCCATGGCGTCGTGGCGCACCTCGATCACGATACGCATGCCGGTACGATCCGACTCATCGCGCATTTCGGAAATGCCCTCGATGCGCTTTTCGCGCACCAGTTCCGCAATGCGTTCAATCAGCGTGGCCTTGTTCACCTGATAGGGCAGTTCGGTAACGATCAGCGCCTCGCGGTCCTTGCGCAGCGGCTCGACATGCACGCGGCCGCGCATCACCACAGAACCGCGCCCGGTCTGATAGGCCGAACGAATACCGCCCTGCCCCAGGATCAGCCCGCCGGTCGGAAAATCCGGCCCGGGAATAATTTCCATCAACTGGGTGACCGTAATATCCGGCTTTTCAATATAGGCCAGACAGCCATCAATCACTTCACCCAGATTGTGCGGCGGAATATTGGTGGCCATCCCCACCGCAATACCACCGGCGCCGTTGACCAGCAGATTGGGAAAGCGCGCCGGAAGCACCACCGGTTCGCGCTCCGATCCGTCATAATTGGGCCGGAAGTTAACGGTGTCCTTGTCCAGATCATCCAGCAAGGCGTGGGCGGGCTTGGCCATGCGCACTTCGGTATAGCGCATTGCGGCGGGCGGATCGCCATCGACCGAACCAAAGTTGCCCTGCCCGTCAATCAGCGGCAGGCGCATCGAAAACTCCTGCACCATGCGCACCAGGGCGTCATAAATCGACTGATCGCCATGCGGGTGATATTTACCGATTACATCGCCGACTACGCGGGCGGATTTCCGGTATGGGCGGTTCCAGTCATATTTGTTCTCGTTCATCGAGTACAAAATGCGGCGATGCACCGGTTTCAACCCGTCGCGCGCATCCGGCAGCGCCCGCGACACAATCACGCTCATGGCGTAATCGAGATAGGAGGTCTGCATCTCCTGCTCGATGGCGATGGGCCTTATGTCGTCACCTGGCGAGTGCGCGCCACCGCCCTGCCCGCCCTTGGGAGGCTGGCCCCCTGCGGGAGGCAAACTGGAGCCATTTTCAGGATCGTTTTCCGGTGTGTGATCTGATGTGTCGGACAAGTTCTAGGCTACCCGCGCAAAAGCGCAGAAATCTTCAAAAAATCCGGGAATCGGAAGGGCTTTTTTCATGCGGCATTTTACGATGAAATGATGCTGATTCATAGAGCAATTTACACCCGGATTATCCCCTCACCCGCCCTTGATCGCGGGCAGAAAAAACACCTCGCTGTCGGGCTGGATCGGGTTCAGCCAGGGATCAGGGATGATTTCATTGTCGATGGCGATGGCCCCCGCCTCCAACTGTTCGCCGATTCCGGGAAACATCTCATCCAGTGTGCGCACCAGATGCCGCACATCCCGGACATCCAGATCAAAATGCGTTTGGCCGCCAGCAAACTGGCGGCCAAATTCATCGCTTAGAACGATACGCGCCATGATAGCGCCTATGCCTTATTTCTTCGCATCAATCGCCGCCAAAATCTTTGGCGGCGTCAACGGCAAATCAACCATACGTACGCCGGTGGCCCGCGCCACCGCATTGGCGATGGCGCCGAGCGGCGGCACGATGGGCACTTCGCCCACGCCGCGCACCCCAAACGGGTGTCCCGGATTGGGCACTTCGAGAATGATCGCATCGATCATCGGCAGATCGCTTGCTACCGGAATCCGGTAATCCAGAAATCCCGAATTCTGCAATCGTCCGTCTGCGCCATAAATATATTCCTCGTTCAGCGCCCAGCCGACGCCCTGTGCGACGCCGCCCTGAATCTGGCCTTCGACATAGCTGGGATGAATGGCCTTGCCCGCATCCTGCGCCGCGACATAGCGCAACACGGTGACATGCCCGGTTTCGGGATCGACTTCGACGTCGCAGATATGCACGCCAAAGGCCGGTCCCGCGCCACCCGCGTTAATCGCGGCGCTGCCAACCAGCGGGCCGCCGGTGCGCGCGGCCTTGGCTGCGATCTGCGCCAGCGACAGGGGTTTCTGGTCCCCCGCATTGGCGCCGGCAGGCAGGGCGTGCCCGTCTTCCCATTTCACTGCGTCAACATCCACTTCCCACATTTTCGCCACGCGCTGACGGCATTGCAGAACGACATCTTCCGCCGCCTGAATGATCGCCATGCCCGTGGCGAAGGTCACGCGCGAACCATGGGTGATTTCGCAAAATCCCACCGCCGCCGTGTCTCCGACAATCGGACGCACCTTGGTGTAATCAATACCCAGCACTTCCGCCGCCATCAGCGCCATGGAGGCGCGCGAGCCGCCAATGTCCGGGCTGCCGGTCATGATGGTGGCGGTGCCGTCTTCGGCAATATTGACCACCGCGCTGGACTGGCCACCGAGGTTGAACCAGAAACCAGCCGCAAGCCCGCGCCCCTGATTGGGGCCCAGCGGAATTTTGTTGATCGGATGGTTCTGGATCGCCTTCAGACATTCCAGATTGCCCACGGCCTTGAGCTTTGGCCCATAGACCATCTGGGTGCCTTCCTTGCTGCCATTTTTAATGCGCAGTTCGAGCGGATCCAGGTTCAGCTTCTGGGCAATCTCATCGATAATGCTTTCCACTGCAAAAGATGCAAGCGGCGCGCCGGGCGCACGATAGGAATAGCATAGCGGCCTGTTGGTCACCGCTTCATAACCAACCGCCCGCACATGGGTCAGCGCATAGGGTCCAAACGCCGCCATGCAGGCGGCGCCCACCGGTGAACCGGGAAATGCGCCCGCCTGATACCGGAACTCGCCGGTGGCGGCGACCAGCGTTCCATCCTTCTTCGCGCCAATTTTGACATCGATCGAGGTGCCGGGGGCCGGCCCGGTACCCCGGAAAACTTCATCGCGGCTCATGACAATACGCACCGGGCGTTCGGCCTTGCGCGCCAGCAATACCGCCGTCGGCTCAATAAAGATGATGGTCTTGCCGCCAAAGCCGCCGCCGATTTCGGCTGGCATCACGCGAATCTGCGCCACTTCCATTTTCAGCAGACGCGCCGTCAGTGTACGGACCATAAAATGGCCCTGGCTGCTGCACCAGATGCGGCACTGGCCGTCTTCGCTCCATTCCGCGACCACGGCATGCGGCTCGATATAGCCCTGATGCACGGCCTTGGACTTGAAAGTGCGCTCGATAACAATGTCCGCGTCCTTGAACGCCGCATCGGGATCGCCCAACTGCATCTGCACGCGCTGCACCACGTTGGATGGCTTGTCCGGTTTGGGCGTAACGCCGGTGGTGAAAATATCATCATGCAGCAGCGGCGCGCCGGGCTTCAATGATTCATCAACATCAATCACATGGGGCAGCACTTCATATTTGACATCAATCAGCGCCAGCGCCTCTTCGGCAATCGCCGCACTTGTCGCCGCCACCGCCGCCACCGCGTGACCATCATACAGCACCTTGTTCCAGGCCATGATATTGCACGACAGATAATGGAAATTGACCCCTTCATCGCCTGGCAGAACGCCGTTATGCATGTCCGGAAAATCCTTGCCGGTAATGACGGCCTTGACGCCTTTCAGCTTTGCCGCCTTCGACGTGTCAATCGACAGGATTTTCGCATGCGCATGCGGGCTGCGCAGAATGCGCCCGGTCAACTGACCCGGCAAATTCATATCGGCGCCATAGGTAGCGCGCCCGGTAACCTTGTCTACCCCATCCGGGCGTACGGGACGGGTGCCGATCCATTTGAATTCCTTGCCTTCATATCCAGCCATTATTTTGATCCTCTCATGTCGGCGGCGGTTTCAAGCACCGCGCGGATGATTTTGTCATAGCCCGTACAGCGGCACAGATTTCCCGCCAGCCAGTAACGCGCCTCGGATTCCGTCGGATTCGGATTTTTTTCCAGCAACGCTTTCGCCGCCACCAGGAACCCCGGTGTGCAGAAACCGCATTGCAGTGCCGCCGCTTCCAGGAATTTCTGCTGCAACGGGTGCAGCTTTTCATCCGACGCCATGCTTTCGATGGTCTCCACGGCACGGCCCTGCACCTCAACGCCCAGCACCAGGCACGAACAGACCAGCCGCCCGTCCAGCGTGACGCTGCAAGCGCCGCAATCGCCCGAGGAACAGCCTTCCTTGCTGCCCGTCAGGTTCAATTCATCGCGCAACACATCCAGCAGGGTCTGCCTGGGGTCGCACAGATATTCGACGGCCTCGCCGTTTACCGTTGTAGAAATATGAAACTTGCTCATGCGTTACTCCGGGCACGGTCACGTGCGATAACGGCCGCGCGACGGGCCAGAACCCCTGCGACCTTGGTTCGATATTCAATGGTTCCCCGTTTGTCATCAATCGGCTTGGCTGCGGCTGACGCCGCCGCCGCGAGATTCGCCAGCGCCGCATCATCGACCCTGGTTCCGATCAACGCCTTGGCGGCGGCATCCACCAGCAGCACGGTCGGCGCCACCGCGCCCAGCGACACCCGCGCCGCCGTGCATGTGCCCGACGCATCCAGCGTCAGATTGACCACCGCTCCCACAATGGCGATATCCATTTCCGTACGCGGGATCATGCGTAAGTAAGCGTCGCCTGAATTTTTGGCGCGCGCGGGCAGCTTGAACGCCACCACAAATTCGCCCTTGGCCAGCGAAGTCTTGCCCGGCGATACGGGAACCTGTTCCACCGGAACCTCGCGCCGTCCGCTCGGCCCCGCGATCACACAAATCGCCCCCGCCGCCACCAGCCCGGGCGTACAATCCCCCGCTGGTGAAGCATTGCACAGATTGCCGCCCGGCGTGGCGCGGCCCTGAATCTGGGTGGAGCCGATCAGCTCCATCCCCTCGACCACACCCGGCCAGGCTTTCAACAATTCCTTGTGCTCACCAATTTCGCTGCCCGACACGGCCGCGCCAATGACAAAACCGCTGGCGGCATTGCCGCTGATCTGGCGCAATTCCGGGATGCGCTTGATGTCCACCACCAGATCGGGTTGTGCAGCACCGGTGCGCAATTGCACCAGAAGATCCGTCCCGCCCGCCAGCACCCGGGCATTGCCCCTGGCGCCTGCCAGCAATCCCACCGCCGCATCCACCGTGGCGGGCGCCTCATATTGAAATCCGCTCATTCGCGCTCCCTGCTTTAGTCTATTTGTTAGCCTCAGATGAGTTTAGATCGAATCGCAACACGCACGATGTCACCCCGCACTTGTTGCGGGGTCCAGGGTTCCAAACTCAGGCCTTAGCGTACAGCCCCTGGATCCCGGAATAAATCCGGGATGACAGACCAAGTTTGTAGCATGGACTAACCTAAAATCATCTCGCTATAGGGGCATTATAAACAATTTTGCCCCACAGCGCCAGTCATGTGACGGCTGTCACAAATGCGCGTTTCCACTCCCTTGGTCGTATTTACTTGATCTGGATCAAGGCGCAATATCCACGCTGTCGATTAAACTGACCTTCCTGTGACGGCTGTCACATACAGGTGCTTAACGAGTCATTCATACTGAGGTCAGCAAGAGCAGGTTTTTCAAAATCCACAAAATTCGTGGGTGCACAACGAAAAGGTCAATCAAGCGAACGCCACTAGATACGGAGCGACACAATGGAAACCTACAAAAGTACAAGTTACTTACTTAGAAAAACCCTGTTATCAGCCGCAGTTTTTGCGGGAATTGCCTCGGGTGCGGCCCCGGCAAACGCCATCGCGTTAATTGGCGGCATGGGCGGGCCGGCAGGTTACGGCGAGCTGGCGATGAACCCGAATGATGACGGATCGTCGAATCTGCTCAACCTGCCATTCGAAATCAACTTCTTCGGTAACACATACAGCAATTTCAACATCAATAATAACGGCAACATCACCTTCAATGGCCCGGATGGCACGTATACGCCCGACCCCTTCCCCAATTTTGGCCGGCCGAGAATCGCGCCCTTCTGGGCGGATGTGGACACCCGTTGCGGAGGTTGCGGCGCCGTTTATGTCAACGCCCCCAATAGTGACACCCTGGCGGTGACATGGAATAATGTCGGCTATTATAATCAGAACTCCAACCCGACGAATAATTTCCAGATGCTGTTACGCAACCAGGGCAGCGGTAATTTCGACATCGAGTTTCGTTATGATCGTCTGTTATGGACAACGGGCAGCGTGAGCAATGTTCCAGCGCAGGCGGGCTTTGACGCGGGCGACAATATCAATCACTTCACCCTTCCGGGATCACGAAGCGCAGCAGTAGCTGACCTTGATGTAACCAGCAATGTGGCGGTAGACACCCCCGGGCTTTGGGTGTTCTCGATCTTTGAAGGCACCGTTCCGGGTGAAACGCCGGACAACCCCGTCATGCCTGTAGTCGTTGACGAAGGCTTTCATTTTGATTTTAACGTCGTGTTAAATCAACGGGTGTTCATTGATCCGGTCATTGCCGTAGGCTATGACTATATCGTCAACAGCGGCCCCAATATCGCCAGCATCATGTTGCCTGATATTGGTGATGGGCAGTATGAGCTTTATGGCTGGGGCGGTTCGTTCTTCGATGTGTTCATCGACGTTGCCTCTGCAGGTGTCGAATATGACTTTGGTCCGAACGGGATCGACCGTTTCCGCGTGCTGGGCATTGAAACTTCCGCTATGCTGGATCCCAATGATCCGGTTGCATTTGTTACCGCCCTGACGTTTGTGGGCAGCGGGAATGTCAGCATGAACATGAATCCCGTTACCCTGGACATCCCGGATAATGGGCAGGATGTTCCGGAACCTGTAACACTGTCATTGTTTGGCGCCGGGCTGGCGGGCGTGGCCTTCATGCGCCGCCGGTCACAGCGCAGGGAGACCTGCAAACTTGCTGCCTAGTTTAACACGTTTTAATTTTCTGGAAGGCGCGCCGGTTCATCTGGCGTGTCTTTCATTTTTGCTGGCATTCCTGATTGTCTTCGCCGCTCCGGCATGGGCGGAAACAAAGCCCCCGCAACGCTTCGGGGCCTGGAGCGTTGAATGCAAACCCCGGGCGACGAATGTGGAAAACCCCTGTGTCGCCAGCCAGGTTGTTGCCGCCGAAGCTGAAAAGGCAGCCAAACAGGCCGTCGTGCTGGGGGTCATGGTTGCGCCGACCCAGGGCGAGCCCCTGCCCCATATCATTTTCCGCTTCAGCCCCGGCGCCAATCTCAAGGCAGGCGCAGGTGTCAAGATAGATCAGCAGGAAGCCTTTCGAGTTCCCATTTCGCAATGTGACGATCATATTTGTGAAGTGCGCTCACTCATGTCCGAAGCGCTCTTGAGCCAGATGCGCGCCGGCAAGATGTTGCAGTTCGCTTATTTTCTCGAAAACCAGCAACTGACCTATCCGGTTTCCCTCAGCGGTTTTGATCAAGCCTTTGCGGCCCTCCAGAAGACGCCTAAATAAAGCTATTTTGTGCTCAGCACTCGTCCCACCGCATCACACCATCCGGCATAGCGGGATTCGCGCTCGTCTGTTGACATGGCGGGATCAAAGCGGCGGTCGCTGCGCCAGTTCGCCGCCGTCACCTCAAACGAGGGATACAGCCCGCATTGCACACCGGCCAGCGTCGCCGCCCCCAGCGCCGTGGTCTCCAGAATGCTTGAGCGTTCCACCGGCAGCCCCGTCATATCCGCAAGGAACTGCATTGCCCAATCATTCGCTGCCATGCCACCATCGACACGCAGAACGACAGGCATAACAGCGCCCGCCTTGTGCATATCCGCCGCCATCGCCTGCAACAGATCGCAGGTTTGATAACCCACGGCCTCCAGCCCCGCGCGGACAATTTCGGCAACGCCTGTATCGCGCGTCAGGCCCATAATCGCGCCGCGCGCATCCGCATCCCACCAGGGCGCGCCAAGGCCGGTGAAGGCGGGAACAAGATAGATGCGGGCATCCGGATTGGCCTGTTCCGCGATGGCCTGACTATCCGCCGTATCCTTCAGCATCTTTGCCCCATCGCGCAACCATTGCATCGTCGCCCCGGCCATAAAGATACTGCCTTCCAGCGCGAAATTTGTCTGTCCGGCCATGCGATAGGCCAGTGTCGTCAGCATCCGGTTATTGGATGGCACACGCTGTACACCGGTGTTCAGCATGGCAAAGCATCCCGTGCCATAGGTTGCTTTCAACATGCCCTCCTGAAGGCAGCCCTGTCCGATCAACGCCGCCTGCTGATCACCCGCCACGCCGCATAATGGAATTGGCGCGCCAAAATATTCCTCCTTGCACAGACCATAGTCGTCATCATTGTCGCGCACTTCCGGCAGCACCTGCCGTGGAATACCAAACAGATACAGCAGCCGGTCATCCCAGCGCCCGGTATCGATATTGAACAGCAGGGTACGGCTGGCGTTGGTGGCGTCGGTTGCATGCACCGCGCCGCCGGTCAGGTTCCAGATCAGCCAGCAATCAATCGTGCCAAACGCCAGTTCACCACGCTTCGCCCGTTCGCGTGCGCCGGGCAAAGTGTCCAGCAACCATTTGAGTTTGCTGGCGGAAAAATACGGATCCAGCAATAACCCGCTTTGCGCCTGCACCAGCGCTTCATGGCCAGCGGCCTTCAGGTCCGCACACAGTTGGGCCGTGCGCCGGTCCTGCCAGACAATGGCGTTATATATTGGCGCCCCGGTCTTGCGGTCCCACAGCAGCGTGGTTTCACGCTGATTGGTGATGCCTATCCCGGCAATATCGCTGGCTTTTATCCCCGCCGTCTTTATGACCTCCCGGCATACGGCCAGCACATCGGCCCAGATTTGCCGCGCATCATGCTCCACCCAGCCGGGTTGCGGAAATATCTGCGGCAGTTCACGGCTCGCCATGCCGCAGGGTTTTGCCTGCGCGTCAAACAGCATGGCGCGGCTGCTGGTGGTGCCCTGATCGATGGCGAGGATATAGCGAGTGGTCATCTACTCCCCCAATTGTCATTGCGAACGAAGTGAAGCAATCCAGAGTCATAAGCTCAAGTCCATGCCTTGAAGCACTGGATTGCCACGCCGCTTTGCGGCTCGCAATGACGCATAACTGTTATTTACAACACTGCAAAATGGCTAATTCTTAATCTACCCGTATATTACTACGCTATAACCCTATATATTAGCACCATGGATATGCAGCTTAACACACCCTCCACCGCGCCCCTGATCGACCCGTTTGGGCGCCATGTCAGCTATTTGCGCGTGTCGGTGACCGACCGCTGCGATTTCCGCTGTGTCTATTGCATGTCCGAGGACATGACGTTCCTGCCCAAGCGCGATGTGCTGAGCCTGGAAGAGCTGGACCGGATGTGCAGCGCCTTTGTTGCGCACGGGGTGGATAAATTGCGCCTCACCGGCGGCGAGCCACTGGTGAGGCGCGATATTTTGTGGTTGTTCCGGCGCCTGTCGCGGCATCTGGACAGCGGCACCCTGTCGGAACTGACCCTCACCAGCAACGGCACGCAAATGCCGAAATACGCCCGCGATCTGTACGCCTGCGGCGTGCGGCGGGTGAATATCTCGCTCGACAGTCTGGACGCGCAAAAATTTCAAGCGATCACCCGCTGGGGAAAACTGGATCAGGTGCTGCGCGGCATCGATGCGGCGCAGGAAGCGGGCCTGAAGGTCAAGCTGAACATGGTGGCGCTGAAGGACCTGAACGGCGAAGAAATTCCCGGCATGATCCGCTGGGCGCATGGCCGTGGCATGGACCTGACCCTGATCGAGACCATGCCGCTGGGCGATATTGATGGCGACCGCACCGATCAATATCTGCCGCTTTCAAAGGTAAAAACTGACCTGGAAAAGCAATTCACGCTGGAGCCGCTGGCGCACCGCACCGGCGGCCCGGCGCGCTATATGCGGGTGAAAGAAACCGGCGGCATGCTCGGCATGATCACGCCCCTGACCCATAATTTCTGTGAATCCTGCAACCGTGTGCGCCTGACCTGCACCGGCACACTCTATATGTGCCTGGGCCAGGACGACGCCGCCGACCTGTGCACGCCGCTGCGCCGCGATGCGATTGACGGTACCGGCGATGCGCAACTGATGGCCGCACTCGATGAAGCCATCACCCGCAAACCCAAAGGCCATGATTTCATCATCGACCGGCGCGGCCAAAAACCCGCCGTCGCCCGGCATATGTCGATGACGGGCGGATGAGTTCCGTATCGCAATATTCCGCCATATTTTCTGACGATTTACCCCAATGTCCGCCTTTCGTCTTGCCGTCCGCACCCCAGCACGGCTAACCTGCGGGCAACAGAACGGCGGAAGAATAATCAGGGGAAACGGCCATGAAACTGGGACTATCAATCGGATATTCGGGCGAGCGGATGGCGTTGCCGGTGGAGCGCATACTGCACGCCGAAAAGCTGGGTTATGATTCCATCTGGACGGCCGAGGCCTATGGCTCGGACGCGTTCAGCCCGCTGGCGTTTCTGGCGGCGCTGACCAAGCGTATCCGGCTGGGCACCGGCATCATTCAGCTTGCCGCGCGCAGCCCTGCCGCCACCATGATGACGGCGGCGACCATCGATGATCTGGCGGGCGGCAACCGCTTTATTCTGGGGCTTGGAGTGTCCGGGCCGCAGATTGTGGAAGGCTGGTATGGCCAGCCCTGGGGCAAGCCCTATTGGCGCATCCGCGACTATGTGCAGATCATGCAGAAAATCCGCGACCGCGCGGAACCGGTCACGCATCAGGGGCGCGAGATTTCCCTGCCCTATACCGGGCCCGGCGCGATGGGGGTTGGCAAGCCGCTAAAATCCATCCTGCATATGAACCCGGAAATTCCCATCTGGCTGGGAACCGGAACCGAAGCAAATGTGAAACTGACAGCGGAAATTGCCGATGGCTGGCTGCCACTGAATTTCGTGCCGGGGTCGATGAAGACGTATAAGCCCTGGCTGGAAGAAGGCTTTGCCCGCGCCGGCGGCGGCAAGACGTTCAGGAATTTTGAAATTCAGCCCAGCGCCACTGTGGTTGTCACCGATGATGTGAAGGCTGGCCTCAAACGCATGAAGCCCAATGTCGCTTTGTATGTGGGTGGCATGGGCCATCCGGACTTGAACTTCCACAAGGAAATGATGATCCGGCGCGGTTATGGGGAAGCCGCCAACCGTATTCAGGAACTGTATCTGGCCAAGCGCAAGTTTGAGGCGGCCGACGCTGTGCCCGATGAGTATCTGGACGAAGGCGCGCTGGTCGGCCCGCGCGCGCGCATCGAAAAACGTTTCGCCGACTGGGCGGACAGCGGCGCGACAGGCCTGACCATCGCCACCAGCCAGTTGGAAGCCATCGAACTGATGGCCGATATTGCGGGGACACGGGGAAAGGTCAGCGAGACGGCGTGAGGGGGAAGATTCTGTTCATAGCCGCTTCTTCGCGAATGCCCGACCGGAATGGGATTTCAGACATTTTTCAAATTCCAGTGCTTCGCGCTACGCCTTCGGCTCCGCCCGACAAGTCGGCCTAACGGTCTTCGCATGACCGCGCCACGCGTAGACCGTAGGGGCGAAGCGTGGTGGGCGGTGACAGGCTCGAACTGCCGACCCTCTCGGTGTAAACGAGATGCTCTACCAACTGAGCTAACCGCCCGGACACTTACTATAGAACAGATTACATTATAAAAAAACTAACCGCCCGGTCTCAATCAGAGTCCAGGCGGTTAAATCAGCCAAATCTGCACCCGTTCGCAGAATGAAAAACACAAACCGGGTGGACTGCACAGCAGCCAGATTTACCGCGCCATGGCCATTAACGAGGATGGGTTAGTTTACTGCATCCTTCAAAGCCTTGCCCGCCTTGAACTTGGGCTGCTTGGACGCCGGAATTTTGATGGCTTCGCCAGTGCGCGGATTACGTCCTTCGGACGCCTTGCGCTTAACGACAGAAAAGGTGCCGAATCCAACAAGACGGACTTCGCCATTTTTCTTCAAACTCTTGGTGATGATTTCCAGGATGGAATCAACGGCGCGTGCGGCATCCGCTTTGGTAACTTCGATATCATCGGCTACAGCCGCGATCAGTTCGTTCTTGTTCACGAGGGCCCCCTCTTAATAGGTTACGAGTCAGGATAGGTTACAAATCAGTTCAGGTATTCGGATCATGTTAACGCGTCAATCAGACTCGGACGACGCAGACTGAAAACACTCGCGGAGTTTGCCCCTGTTCACATGGTCCGTCAAAGAAAAAAGGCCGTTTTCCCCAGATTTTTTGCGTATTTTGATATGTTTTGACTATTGCATGGCTTCAGATGACTCCGAATCACAAAAGAAAAACCGGCCATGTCGCCATGGCCGGTTCAAACCAATCCCTAATGATCGAATCACCACATCCGGGAAATAAAAACTATCCGGATGTCAATGCGTGCGCAGCCCGTCCAGCAAATCCTTTTTTGCCTCGTTTGCTGCGGCCATTTCTTTTTCCTCGTCCCATATGATGGGAACCAGCGGCCTGACCAGTGCGTGGCGCAACACATCATCCAGCACCGTCATTGGAATGATCTCCATATCTTTTTTCACATTGTCTGGAATATCCGCCAGGTCTTTCACATTCTCCGACGGTATCAGCACGGTCTTGATTCCACCGCGCAATGCCGCAAGAAGTTTTTCCTTCAGGCCGCCAATCGGCAAGACCCGCCCACGAAGACTGATCTCGCCCGTCATCGCCACATCGCGGCGCACAGGATTGGATGTCAGCACGGAAACAATCGATGTCACCATTGCCACGCCTGCGGACGGCCCATCCTTTGGCGTCGCGCCTTCCGGCACATGCACATGGATGTCTTTTTTCTCAAAGATCGAAGGCTTGATGCCAAAATCAACCGCGCGCGAACGCACATAGGAGGACGCCGCTTCGATGGATTCCTTCATCACATCGCCCAGCTTGCCGGTTGTCGTCATGCGCCCCTTGCCGGGCAGCATCACGGATTCGATATTCAGCAGTTCGCCGCCAACCTCGGTCCAGGCAAGTCCGGTGACAACACCGACTTGATCTTCCGCTTCTACCTCTCCATAACGGAAACGGCGCACGCCCGCATATTTTTCGATCAGTTCTTCGGTCATCTCAATATGCTTGACGGCCTTGTTGGATACCAGTTCCCGCACGGCCTTGCGCGCCAGGTTCGCCAGTTCCCGTTCAAGGTTGCGCACACCGGCTTCGCGCGTGTAATAGCGCACAAGGTGACGAATGCCCGCATCGGGCACGGTGAACTCTCCCGTTTTCAGACCGTGCGCCTCGCGCTGTTTGGCAACCAGATGCCGCTTGGCGATTTCGATTTTCTCATCCTCGGTATAGCCGGGAATGCGGATGATCTCCATCCGGTCCAGCAGCGGTTCCGGCATGCGCAAACTGTTCGCCGTGGTCACGAACATCACATCGGACAGATCATAATCCACTTCGAGATAATGATCCGAGAATGTGCTGTTCTGCTCGGGGTCCAAAACCTCCAGCAGGGCCGATGAGGGGTCGCCACGAAAATCGGCGCCCATTTTATCGATTTCATCCAGCAGGAAAAACGGATTGGAAAATTTCGCCTTGCGCAGACTCTGGATCACCTTGCCCGGCATCGAGCCAATATAGGTGCGGCGATGGCCGCGAATTTCGGCCTCGTCGCGCACACCGCCCAGGGACATGCGGATAAACTCGCGCCCCGTCGCGCGGGCGATCGATTTGCCAAGCGATGTCTTGCCAACACCCGGTGGTCCAACCAGACACAGAATCGGGCCTTTCAGCTTGCTGGTGCGCTTTTGCACGGCAAGATATTCAAGAATGCGCTCCTTGACTTTCTCAAGGCCGTAATGATCGTCATTGAGAATAGCCTCGGCGCGCGCCAGATCAATTTGCACGCGCTTGCGTTTGTTCCATGGAATGGACAGCAGCCAGTCGAGATAATTTCGCACGACAGTGGCCTCGGCCGACATCGGACTCATATTGCGCAGCTTCTTCAACTCGCCCTCGGCTTTTTCGGCGGCTTCCTTGCTCAGCTTGGTGCCCTTGATTCTTGCCTCAATCTCACCTGCTTCGTCTTTGCCGTTTTCGCCTTCGCCAAGTTCTTTCTGAATCGCCTTCATCTGCTCGTTCAGATAAAATTCGCGCTGCGTCTTCTCCATTTGACGTTTGACGCGGCCACGAATTTTCTTCTCGACCTGCAAAACGCTGATCTCGCCCTCCATCATGGACAGCAGCTTTTCCAAGCGAGCCGCAGTATCGGTCATTTCAAGCAATTCCTGCTTTTCAGGAATTTTGACGGCAACATGCGATGCAATTGAATCCGCAAGCTTTGCCGCGCCTTCGATCTGTTCGACGGACACCAGAACATCCTGCGGCAATTTCTTGCCAAGCTTCACATACTGATCAAACAGCGACGTGACGGAACGCGCCAGGGCCTCGGTTTCCGGCGTGTCATCCTGCCCGGAAGAAATAATTTCGACTTCCGCCTGCATGAAATCAGGATTATCCGTGAACCGTTTGATGCGCGCGCGGGACACACCTTCAACCAGCACCTTTACGGTTTTGTCCGGCAGTTTCAGCAACTGCATGACGGTGGCGATGGTGCCAACTTCATAAATATCATCTTTAGACGGATCGTCATTGGTCGCGTCACGCTGTGCGACAAGCATGATCTGCTTGTCGGTTTGCATCATATCTTCAAGTGCGCGAACAGATTTTTCCCGCCCGACGAACAGCGGCACCACCATATGCGGAAACACAACAATGTCCCTGAGCGGCAAAACGGGAAGAATGTTGGATGGTCCGGTCTTCTGCGTTACTTCTTCCATAGGAATCCCCTAATAAATGCGCCGTGCCAGCAACCCCGCCTAAGCCAAGATCAAGTCACGCGCAAACCCGCCCGGCCATCCGGCGCGGGTTGCAAACTTAACTTGGGTTTAACCAGGATAATATTCAAGATCAGTTTGCAAAAAAGGCCGTTTTCCCGGAATATCCGGAAAAACAATGGGGCCTCATTACGCAGAAACGCCGGCGTCTTCGCGGCGGTCCCGGTCTGAGTAGATGTACAGCGGACTTGCCTTGCCGTCGACAACCTCGCCGCTGATCACCACCTCTTCGACAGATTCGAAGCTGGGCAATTCATACATGGTGTCCAGCAGAATGGATTCCAGGATGGACCGCAGGCCGCGCGCACCTGTTTTACGCGTGATGGCCTTCTTGGCGATCGCCTTAAGCGCCTCGTCGGAGAAGGTCAATTTGACATTTTCCATGTCGAACAAACGCTGGAACTGTTTGGCCAATGCATTCTTTGGCTTGGACAGAATATCAATCAGCGCCGCCTCATCCAGATCGGTTAGTGTCGCCAATACCGGCAAGCGGCCGACAAATTCCGGGATAAGACCAAAGGCCAGCAGGTCTTCCGGCTCCAGCATTTTAAGAATCTCACCTGTGCGCCGGTCGTCGGGGGATTTGACGTTGGCGCCAAAGCCGATCGACGATCCCTGCCCGCGCGCCGAGATAATGCGCTCCAGACCCGAGAACGCGCCACCGCAGATGAACAGAATATTGGTCGTATCCACCTGCAGGAATTCCTGCTGCGGATGCTTGCGGCCACCTTGCGGCGGAACGCTGGCGACGGTGCCTTCCATCAGCTTCAGCAGCGCCTGTTGCACGCCTTCGCCGGAAACGTCACGGGTGATGGACGGGTTGTCCGACTTGCGGCTGATCTTGTCGACTTCATCGATATAGACGATGCCACGCTGCGCCTTCTCGACATTATAATCCGCAGACTGAAGCAGCTTGAGAATGATGTTCTCAACATCTTCGCCCACATAACCGGCTTCGGTCAGCGTCGTGGCGTCCGCCATGGTGAACGGCACATCCAGAATGCGCGCCAGTGTCTGCGCAAGCAATGTCTTGCCGCATCCCGTCGGGCCGATCAGCAGAATGTTTGACTTGGCGATTTCAACATCGCCTGCCTTTGTCTGCTGATTAAGCCGCTTATAGTGATTGTGCACCGCCACCGACAGGACGCGCTTGGCATAATCCTGTCCGATCACATAATCGTCCAGGGTTTTGCGAATTTCTTTTGGCGTGGGCACGCCCGCCCGTGACTTGACGAGTGATGTTTTTGTTTCTTCGCGAATGATATCCATGCACAATTCAACGCATTCATCACAGATGAACACGGTTGGACCTGCTATCAGCTTGCGAACTTCATGCTGGCTTTTGCCACAGAAGGAACAATAAAGCGTATTCTTAGAATCGCCACTGCCGCCGCTGACCTTGCTCATCTAGAGACTCCGTCTGCTATTATGATTCTGCCTGATATGCTCGACATCTGGCAGAATGCTACATTTCCTGTTTTTCCCAAAGCCCTTTTAAGAACAGGGGCCCTGGGCGCTTTTTCCGGGCCGTTTCGAATCCCACCTGATTCTGACACCCTGAAGACTTATTCGAGCATGTTAGCCCATATAATTTCAAGATTTCATTAATATAGGCATTAAAAGCCCGTTATGCACCCTCTTCCGGGGTTGGGCGCTTCTCAACCACCTTGTCTATTACGCCAAATTCCTTGGCCATTTCTGCGGTCATGAAATTATCGCGCTCCAAAGCCGCCTCAACCCGCTCCACCGGCAGACCGGTATGCCGGGCGTAAATTTGATTAAGCCTTTGTTTCAGAGCCCGGATTTCCTCCGCATGCAGGAGAATGTCTGTCGCCTGCCCCTGAAAGCCGCCTGATGGCTGATGCAGCATGATGCGGGCGTTCGGCAGCGCAAAACGCGCATCCTTTTCACCCGCCGCAAGCAGAAGCGATCCCATTGAGGCCGCCTGCCCCACGCACAATGTAGAGACCGCCGGACGGATATATTGCATCGTATCATAAATGCCCAGGCCGGACGTCACCACGCCGCCGGGGGAATTGATGTACAGGAAGATTTCTTTTTTAGGATTTTCCGCTTCCAGAAACAGCAGCTGCGCCGTCACCAGTGTCGCCATATGGTCTTCGATCGGGCCGGTGATAAAAATGATCCGCTCCTTCAGCAGGCGCGAAAAAATATCATAGGCGCGTTCGCCGCGGCCGGTTTGTTCCACCACCATCGGAACAAGGTTCATATAGGTTTCAACTGGATCTCGCATGATATGTTGTCCTGATCTGATGCTGACAAAAGTTTAGGGCGTGATGCGGTGCTAAAGGTCTATTCTTCGTCGTCCGGTTCCTTGAACAGTTCTTCCCTGCTGACCGGCTTCTCGGTCACCTGGGCAAGCTCCAGAACAAAATCGACGACCCTGTCCTCATACAACGGCGCGCGCAGTGACGCCAGCGCCTGGGGATTTTTCTGATAATATTCAAACAGCAGTTTTTCCTGACCGGGAAACTGCGAGGCCTGCCGGAAAAGCGCATCGCGCATCGCCTCTTCCGGCACGGTGAGGTTGTTGCGCTGGCCAATTTCCGCCAGCAATAGCCCCAACCGCACCCGGCGATCCGCAATTACGCGATATTCCTTGCGCAGTTCTTCCTCGGATTTATCCTGATCCGCAAGGGTTTGACCGCGCCTTTGCAGCTCCTGCTGAAACTGCTGCCAGATCTGATCTTCTTCCGCCGACAGCATGCCAGGCGGCACTTCAAACGCATGCGCCTTGTCCAGCGCATCCAGCAGGGCGCGCTTCAAACGCGACCGGCTGATGGATTTATAATCGGTGGTGATGCGCTCCTGCATCGCCTCGCGCAGCTTTTCCAGACTTTCGAGGCCCAGCTTTTCGGCAAAGGCGTCATCAATGGTTACCGCTTCTGGCGCGCGCACCTGATGCACCTTCACATCGAAAACCGCATCCTTGCCCGCCAGATGTTTTGCGCCATATTCTTCCGGGAACGTGACTTTCAATTGCTTTTCGTCGCCTTTTTTGGCGCCAACAAGCTGCTCCTCGAAACCCGGGATGAACATCTTCTGTCCAATCTGGACGCTGACATTTTCCGACTTGCCGCCTTCAAACTGCACACCGTCAATCTTGCCGTCATAATCGATAACCACCACATCGCCATCTTCGGCGCCGGCATCATCGGCCTTGTCCGTAAAGGCGCGTTGTTGCTCAGCCAGCCGTTGAATGGCTTCATCCGCTTCATTTGACGTAACTTCGCACACCGGGCGTTCCAGCTTCAGTGTCGTGAAATCCATCGGCTCGATGGCGGGCAGCACCTCAACTTCAAGCTTGAATTCCAGATCGGAGTTATTCTCGAATTTCACCACATCAATCTTGGGCTGCATCGCAGGCTTCAGATCATGCTGCTTCATGGCGCTATCGGTGGAATCCTGAAGGGCGGCCTGCATTACTTCACCGCGCACACCATCGCCATACAGCTTCTGCAACAGCGATACCGGCACCTTGCCACGGCGGAAGCCCTTGATTTGCACAGTCTGCCGGAGTTGCTGCAGGCGTGCATCGGTACGCGCGGCGATCGTCCCGGCATCAACAACAATGGTAAAGGCGTGCTTCAGGCCTTCGGTGCGCGATTCAGTGATTTGCATGACAGTTCCAGTTACGAAAAAAATGGTTCAAACGGCGGGCGGCAGGCAGCCAAACTACGCCAATTGACGCGCCCTGGCGAGAGGCATACCCCGGTTATTTCCCCGCTGCAAGCAAAGGCTTTGGGGGAAGGTCATGCCCATGAAGGCAAAGGGGCGAAGGGTGGTGCGGACGAAGGGACTCGAACCCCCACGGCTTGCGCCACCAGAACCTAAATCTGGCGTGTCTACCAGTTCCACCACGTCCGCCAAGTGTGGGGTTCTATAGCATAAATTTCATCATTGGCCAGCGCAGACCATGAATTATAACGCCTTGCGTTATATAACGGGATGCGTTACAATTATCTGGATGATCCAAAGCTTTGTGGACACCGAAACGGAACTGATCTGGTCCGGCAAGCGATCCCGGAAGTTACCGCCCGATATTCAGGTTGTGGCGCTACGCAAATTGCGTCTGCTTAATCAGGCAAAGACGCTAACGGATTTGCGTATCCCGCCTGGCAACCGGCTTGAGGCGCTGAGAGGTGATCTTGCCGGGCAGTACAGCATCAGGATCAACGATCAGTGGCGCATTTGTTTTATCTGGCGTCAAGGAGGACCAGAAAATGTCAAAATCATCGACTACCATGACTGAACTCCAGCTTTTACCGAACCCGCATCCGGGAGAAATTTTGCTCGAAGATTTTCTCAAACCCATGGGGTTAAGCCAGAATGCGCTTGCCCGCGCCGTCCATGTGCCGCCCCGGCGGATCAACGAAATTGTGCTGGGAAAACGCGACGTTACCGCCGATACCGACCTTCGCCTTGCCCGCTATTTCGGCATGTCGGAAGGCTTTTTCTTAGGCCTGCAGGCAGATTTTGATCTAATGCAACGTCGACGTCAGATTGAAGTCGATCTTTCGACGATTAAACCAAGAGCGGCGTGAGAAATTGGGCATCAGCATCGCCCTGATTAGCAGCCTTGCGATACCAGTTCACCGCCTGGGCATAATCCTGCGGTATGCCCAGACCTTTTTCGTACATGCCCCCGAGCAATACTTGAGCACTGGTGTTACCCTGTTCGGCCAACGGGCGCACGAGTTGCAACGCCGTTGCATAATCGCCCCTTTGGTAGGCGGCATTCACATCTTCGAGGGGGCCGGCAAATGTCGGCCCGAGGAATAGCCCAAATATCAACACAGAAACAAATATTCTCGCACACACCAGCATCCTGCAATCTCCTCTTTTCCTGCTTGACGATAGCGCGATGCACGAAGCCATTGCCAGAAAATCTACTGCACGCCCATTTGCGCTGCAAGCTGTCTGAAAACCGTCGGCATCGCCGGGGCCAGGTCTTCGGCGATCAGGCCGCGGCCAATTGTATTGGCGCAGGCGCCATGGCACCAGACTGCCGCACAGGCGGCCTCGAATGCGGGCATGCCCTGCGCCAGCAAACCCAGCACAAAGCCCGCCAGTACGTCACCAGAGCCTGCCGTGGCCAGCCAGGGCGGGGCATTGTCATTGATCCCCGCCCGGCCATCGGGGCTGGCAATGACTGTATCCGCACCTTTGAGTATAATTACGGAACCGGATCGTTTGGCGGCGGCGCGGGCGCGGGCCAGTTTGTCCGCCGATTTCAGATCAGGAAACAGCTTAAAAAATTCCCCGTCATGGGGAGTTAGCACACAATTCTTATCTAGTAGATTAAACAAAGTTTCTGGTGCATCCGCAAATGAGGTCAGCGCATCCGCATCCAGCACCACCCTTCGCCCATGCCGTGCCGCGACCGCCACCTTGTCCCGCGTCGCCTCACCCACCCCAAGACCGGGGCCGAGCAGCACCGCGTTCATCCGCTTGTCCGCCAGCATGGCGTCCAGCCCCGCCGCGCCATCCACCTTGCGGTTCATCACCGCTGTCAGGCTGGCGGCATAGGTTGAAAACGCATCCGGGGGGGCTGCCACCGTCACCAGCCCCGCCCCGATGCGCAGCGCACCATAGGCCGCCAGCCGGGTCGCGCCGGTAACCGCAAGCCCGCCACCCGCCACCACCGCGTGACCGCGCACATATTTGTGGTCGTCCGCGCCGGGTTGAGGAAATTGCGCAGCCCATAATCCGGGGGCATTGGCGAAAGTGCGCGGGGCAATCTGATCCAGCACCTCTACCGGCGTACCTATATCCGCCACCTGAACTTCGCCGCACAAGCCCCTGCCAGGCAATAATAAATGCCCCGGCTTGCGGCGGAAGAATGTGACGGTCAGATCCGCCTGAATCGCGCCGCCCGCTACCTGACCGCTGTCGCCATGCACCCCACTGGGCACATCAACGGCGCAGACCGGATTGCCGCTGGCGCGCACGATCTTGATCATTTCCAGCGCGACACTCTCCAGCGGCCGCGCCAGCCCCGCGCCGAACATCGCATCCACAACCAGATCACCGGGCCTGATCAGCGCCCCAGACAGCGGCAAGACCGGCCCCTGCCACTTCGCCGCCGCCAGCGCCGCATCGCCTTTCAGGGCGGCAACATCGCCCAGCAGCCCAAGTGTCACCGCCCAGCCGCGCTCCGCCAGCAATCGCGCAATCACAAAACCATCGCCGCCATTATTGCCGGGGCCACACAGCACACACACAGGCCCAGCGGCGGGCCAGCGCGCACAAACCGCCAGCGCACAGGCCGCGCCCGCGCGTTCCATCAGATCAATGCCCGCAATGCCGCCTGCAATGGCCAGCCGGTCGGCCTCATACATTTCGGCATTGGTGAGCAGCACCGTATGGGAAAGAGCTTCTTGCATGGCTAACAAGCTACAACTACGCCATCAGATCGGTAAATTCCTGATTGGCGCGGCGCAGCCTGTTTGACATTTCCTGCGCCATGTTGCGCACGATCTGCAACTGTATGCGTGGATGGGTCAGGCTGATCTCCTCAAGCCGTTTCATGGACAGCACATAACACAGCGACGGCGCGTCCGCGCGCACCTCCGCCGAGCGTGTGCCCTGATCCAGCAGCGCCATTTCGCCGAAGGCGACGCCCGGCCCAATGCTTGCCAGCCGGACGCCGTGCGCATCGCCAGGAACCCGCCGCATCACACTGACCGCACCGCTGGCGAGCACAAAAAACACCTGCGCCGAATCGCCCTCCCGGAAGATGCTTTCGCCCGCCGCATAGCTGATCGCCAATACAGCTTTTTCCAGACATTTCAGCTCTTCGCCATTCAGGCCCTTGAACAGGTCAATATCTTTCAGCCCAAAATGCGTGATGTTTCTGATGGCCACAGGACCGATGGCTATTAACGCCTGCTCGGCATATTCCAGCGCTTCGTCCATGTCATAGAAGCTTCGTCCGGCAGGCATGGTAAAATCGACCGGCTGCGCGCACAATATCTCGGTGACGGCTGCCGCCACTTCAGGATATTTACCGGCCCCCGAAATAAGCAGTTCAACCCCCGCATGATCAATAATCAGCTTCAGATTGGCCAACAGGGAAACACTGTTCGGCACAATGTCGCTAACCCGCCTGAAATCCAGAATCAAATGGCTGATACCCTCCAGCCGATCTTCGAGATGACGCAGCAGACGTTCCGTGGTGCCGAAAAACATCTGTCCCTGCAACTCAAGTATAAGGATACGGCGCCCCTCGTTTATCAGATAATCACGCTCATAGGCGGGCCGCAAACGCCGTGAAGAAACACTATCGCCATACCTTTCGCTGCGGATGATCGAGCGTGCGTAAGGCGCCGCATCATATTGATGCAGACCGAATTGCTCTGCGGTGTCCTCGCACACTTTGATGCCGCGCACTGTGTTGCCCTTCGCATCGACGCGCGGCGAGAAAACGCCAATGCCAAGCTGTCCCGGCAGCACCGCGATAATCCCGCCCGACACGCCGCTTTTTGCGGGCATGCCAACCCGGTAGGCCCACTGGCCGGCATAATCATACATGCCGCAGGTGCTCATCACGCTCAGCACACAGCGCACATAAAAAGCGCTCAGCACCCGCTCGCCGCTCAGGGGATTGACGCCGCCATTGGCCAGGGTTGCGGCGATTACCGACAGATCGCGGCAATCAACCAGGATCGCGCACTGACGGAAATACGCATCCAGCACGCCATCGACATCATCAGACAGCATGTCAAAATTGCGCATCAAATGCGCGATCGCCCGGTTGCGATGTCCGGTTTCGCGCTCCGAACGGTACACGTCCTCATCCACCTGCAAGGGCCGTCCCGCAAAACGCCCGATAAAATCGATAATCCTCTTGTCGCGTTCGGCAAGCGAGTCCGCCTTGACCAGCGACGTGGTGGCGATGGCCCCCGCATTGACCATGGGGTTAAACGGCCGGTTGAAGTTTTCATCAAAAACAATGGCGTTAAACGCATCGCCGGAGGGTTCAACCCCAACTTTTTTCAGCACACCTTCCCAGCTATTGTCGGCCAGCGCCAATCCGAACACCAGCGCCTTGGAGATGGATTGAATGGTAAATTTTTGTCCCGCATCGCCAGTTTGATAGATTTTGCCGTCGGCGGTGGTCATGCAGATGGCAAACCAGTCGGGGTTCGCCTTCGCCAGTTCGGGAATATAGGTGGCGGTTTCGCCGTCCCGCAGCCCGGCATATTGGTGATGCAGCCTATCCAGATGTTCCTGGATTGGCGAAACAAGGCGGCGTCCATAGGTGGGATCCAGACCCGCAGGCTTTAACTCGGTTTGCGCCATCTTTCCCTCAAATCTGGTTTCAAGTGCATGTTACCTGACCTCACTCCGATCTAAAGGCTTGCATAAAATTGGTGTCCGGCACAACGCCTCATATCGGGCAAAGCTGCCGTAAAAATGGGCAGAGCGGCAGCCGCGCCTCAGCCCACCACAGTCGCCGCGGCTTCGCCCAGTTCAACCACCCGCAACGCCCCGCCCGCATTTTCCAGCACGGTAACCGAACAGTTTTCCGGCGAAAAGCACACCATGCGCGGATCGCCCAAAGCATGGCTGACCGCCGCATTGATGGCGATAAAATGCGAAAAGATCACGCTGTCCTGCGGCATCCCCAGCAGCACGTCAACCACGCCGCGCCGCCAGGCCTGATGCGCCTCTGACAGGTCCGTCCAGTTACCGCGCATCGCCATGCGCAACCACGCGCCGCGTTCCGCCAGATCGGCCACCGGCGCCACAATTTCCGAAACCGCCGGAACAATGCGCACCGCCCGCCCCAGCCCCGCCTCCACCGGCGCCGCCGTTTCGCGCGCCCGGCGCAACGGACTGGAAAACAACTCCGCCCCCGCCGCAATCAGACGCGGCGCAATGCGCGCCGCCTGCGCGCGGCCCACATCATTGAGGCTAGGATCGGGGTCTTCGCTAAAGCCCGCCGCCGCCTTGCCGTGCCGGACAAAATAGATAAGCGCCATGGGTTGTCCTTCAGTACATTTTTACGGGTGGATTACTGCACCTCCACACTCCATCGTCATTGCGAGCGAAGCGCGGCAATCCAGAGTCACAAACACAGGCTATCGCGTGGAACTCTGGATTGCCGCGCCGCTTCGCGGCTCGCAATGACGCCGGAGAGGTAGGAGAGGTAATTGCTTTTAGTGCTTCAGTTGATCATGGCGATGAGCGTTGCGCAACAAGGTCAATCCGTCTGCTGCCCCTTATTCTCATCCAGAAATTTTTTGAATGCCGGATCATTCCGGATTGGATCAAAATCAGGAACATTCGCGACCTGCTGATGGTTCAGGCGACAACCAGCGCCAAGCATGGACTGCAAAGTAGTTATCGTTTCGGCCACCACGCCCTGTCGCGCATAGGCCCGCGCCTTATTAAAATATGCAAACGCAACGACATCGCGCATTTCAGGCCACTTATGTACGTCATATTGCGTAATGAATTCATCATAAACCGCAATTTCATTTTCTGGCGGCCCTAATTGCCCAAGTGCTACCCCCTTGTTGATGCGAGCGAAGGCTGCCAGTCTCTGCAAACCCGGCGTATCATTTGCCCCATAGAGATCAATCACTTCTTCACTAACGGCAATAGAATCCATTGGCCGTCCCAATCGCGCAAGTGCAGAGCCCTTGTTGACAAGCGCACTGACTGCCAGTTCTTTCGCCCCCAACACGGTGCTATTCTCATAGTGCGCTATCACATCATCCCATGCAGCAATTGCCTCCGGACGCTCCAGTTGTTCAAGCGCAAAGGCCTCATTGAAGCGCGCAAAGCCAAAGTCATCATCTCCCTCATGCAAAAGCCGCATCTGTTGCGCGGCTGTGAGCATGTCAACCCATTTTGCCTGAGTAAACAGATCAATGATGATTGCGCGAAACTCATTGGCCGTTCGATCGCGCGGCGGCTTGGCTCTCGCATCCCGTGCCGCATCTGCAATGGTTTTACGGTCTTCTGGGGATTTAGGCTTTTCGCCGGGAGGTAAAGCCGCTATAATTTTTGAGGCCTGCGTTTCATGATCTTTTATTTTTCCGACCAGAATTTCGGCTTCTACCAACCGGGCGTCCAGCTTGCTGCGAATATCTTCAACACCAGACTTTGCCGCTGCGACAGCAGTTTCTTTTGTGTTCCAGGCAAAGAAAACAACAATCGCTGTGATCAATGCGCCAAACACACCGATCAATATTTCTAACCGCGAATAGGCGCTATTTTGCAGTTCGGCTTTCGCTTCCTGTATTGATAATTCGTGCTGCGCGGCAAGTTTGAGTTGTTCCTCCTCACCGGCGCGGGCCTGTGCTTGCTTTGCCTGATCCGCCAGCCGTTGGATTTCCGCATCGCGTTCGCGCCGCTCGGCCTCGTCGGCGCGGGTTTGTGCTTCCCCCACCTGCCGCTGCAATTGTTCAAGCAGGGTGTCGCGCACCTGTTGTTGCGCCAGCTTGAGTGCTGCGGGCGTTTGATCCTCCGCCGCCATGGCCGGGACTGCGGCAAGCAGCAGCAGTGCTATCAACAACCGGATTATCATAAAACTGCCCCCTACCCCAGATACCGCTGCAATCGCGCCAGTGCATCCTGCAGCACACTGTCCTGTTTGCAGAAACAAAATCTTATGAGTTTTTCGGCCAGCAAATCCCCGCCGCCGCCCGGCATGGCGGCCATGCTGAAGGCGCTGAACGGCACCGCCGCAACGCCTGCCTCAATTGTGATGCGTTTGCAGAAGGCGGTGTCGTCTTCGCCGGCGCGGGCGAATTTGCTGTACTCGGCGGCGATGAAATAGGTCCCCTGACAGGGTAAAATTTCAAAGCCGATGCGGCGTAATCCGTCGCTGAGCAAATCGCGCTTGGCCTGCATGTCCGCCGCAAGGCCGGTGAAATAATTATCGTCCTTCGCCAGACCAAACGCCACGGCTTTTTGCAGATTAGGGGCAGTGGTGAAGGTAAGGAACTGATGCGCCTTCGAAATAATTTCCGCCAGATGCGCGGGCGCGGTGATGTAGCCCACCTTCCAGCCGGTGAGCGAAAAACTCTTGCCCGCCGATCCGATGCGTACGCAACGCCCTTCCATGTTGGGCAAGGTCATTAGCGGGATATGCGATGCACCATCGAAGGTCAGATGTTCGTAAACCTCGTCGCACACCACCAGCGCGTCATGCTGCACGGCCAGATCGGCGATGAACTGCAACTCGTCCCGGCTGAACACCTTTCCGGCCGGGTTCATGGGGGAATTCAGCACGATGAGTTTGGTTTTGGCGTTACAGGCGGCGGCCAGTTCCGCGCGCGGCAAGGTCCACGCCGGGGGCAGCAACCGCACCGGGCGCGCCACCGCGCCCGCAAGCTGCGCAATCGGCAGATAGCAATCATACATCGGCTCGAACAGCACCACCTCGTCACCGGGATTGAGCAGCGCCAGCATGCTCGCCGCCACGGCCTCGGTCGCGCCGGATGTGACCAGCACCTGCGTTTGCCAGTCCACCTGCAAACCATAAAAGCGGGCATTGTGCGCGGCCACGGCCTGGCGCAGTTCGGGCAGGCCCTGCGATGGCGGATACTGGTTGGGGCCATCCATCAGCGCCCTGGCGGCGATCTGGCGAATATCCTCCGGCCCGTCCGTGTCCGGGAACCCCTGTCCCAGATTGATCGCCTGATGCGCGGCGGCAAGCGCCGACATTGTGGTGAAAATTGTTGTGCCATATTCAGACAGCACCTTGTTCAGCGGCAGGCTTGGCACGGCGTTCCTCTCTGGTGGCGCGGGTGGGGTGGCGCGGGTGGATGCTAAACTTCGGGCGTGCAGATGCTGCGGGTGGCGGAGCGGATGAAGTCCACAATCTCCATCACCTCCGCATGGCCCCTGAACAGCGTGGCGACATCTTCCAGGCGTTCCTGCAACGTGCCTTCGGCGGCAAACAGCATGCGATAGGCGTTGCGCAACCCGTGAATTTGCTCGCGCGAAAAATTGCGCCGCTTCAGGCCGATAATATTCAGCCCGCCCAGATGCGCGCGGTTGCCCAGAACCGAGCCATAGGGAATGACATCGTCCACTACACCGGACATGCCGCCGATCATGGCGTGCTGTCCGACGCGGGCAAATTGCTGCACCGCCGACAGGCCGCCCAGAATGGCGTAATCGCCGACCGTCACATGGCCTGCAAGGGTCGCGTGGTTTGCCAAAATCACATGGTTGCCGACCTGACAGTCATGCGCCACATGCGCGCCCGCCATGAACAGGCCATTGTCACCCACCCGCGTCACCATGCCGCCGCCCGCCGTGCCGGGGTTCATGGTCACATGTTCGCGGATGACAGTATTTGCGCCGATGATCAGTTCGCTGCTTTCGCCCGCATATTTCAGATCCTGCGGCGGATGCCCGATGGACGCGAAAGGAAAGATGGTGGTTCCCGCGCCAATGCTGGTTTTTCCGGCAATGCTGACATGGGAATGCAGGGTCACATTTTCGCCCAGGGTAACATTTTTACCCAGCACGCAATAGGGACCGATATGCACATTGCGCCCCAGTTGCGCACCCGTGCACACGACAGCCGTGGGATGAATGTCTGTTGTGGCCACGTTCATTTATCCGCAATCATCGCGCTGTAATCGGCCTCGGCCATCAGCATGCCATTTACCTTTGCTTCACCATGAAATTTCGACACCGGGCCGCGTTTGTGAATGAGGCTGACATGCAGCAGCAGCGTGTCGCCGGGAACCACGGGTTTGCGAAATTTGCATTTGTCGATGGTCATGAAATAGACCAGCTTGTGGTCGGCCACATCGCCCGCGCTATACATGATCAGCGCGCCGGAGGTTTGCGCCATGGCCTCGACGATCAACACCCCCGGCATGACCGGGCGCGACGGAAAATGGCCCTGAAAAAACGGCTCGTTCATGGTGACATTCTTGACGCCAGTGGCGGATATGCCGGGAACAATATCGCGCAGCCCGTCGATCATCAGCATCGGATAGCGGTGCGGCAGAAGCTGCATCACCCGCATCACATCCAGATCTTCTTGCGTCACAGCGAGAACCGGCTTTTTTTCTTCACTCATCAGGCTGTCCCCTTAATTTAGCCATTCGCGCCAGACTTGCCACTTCGCGGAAATGCTGTTTGGCCGGCATGGCGGGCGAACCGGCAACCCGTTCGCGCGGGCCAACATCGCGCATGACGCCGGATTGCGCCGCAATCATCGCCCCATCACCGATTTTCAGATGCCCCGTCAGGCCCGCCTGACCACCAATCATTACATAATCCCCGATTTCGGTGCTGCCGGAAATGCCGGTTTGCGCGGCGATGATGCAGCGCCGACCAATGCGCACATTATGCGCGATCTGCACCAGATTATCTATCCAGGTGCCTTCGCCAATCACGGTGTCGGAGCTGGTGCCCCGGTCAATGGTGGTATTGGCGCCAATGTCGCAATTGTCCTGAATGATCACGCGGCCCAATTGCGGCACCTTGATAAACCCGGCGGGGTCCGGCGCAAAACCAAAGCCATCCTGCCCGACGCGCACACCGGGATGCAGCGTGACATTGTCGCCAACCAGGGCGCAGCAAACCGATGTCATGGGACCAATCCAGGCATCTGCGCCGATCATCACGCGATCCCCGATTACCGCATTGGCGCCGATATAGCTACCGGAACCAATTTCTGCACCCGCGCCAATGACCGCGCCGGACGAGACGCACACGTCTGCACCAAGCTTCGCTGTTGGATCAACACTGGCCCCCGCACAGATGACGCCTGCATGCCGGGGGCGCGGATAGAACTTTTGCGCCACCAGCGCATAGGCTTTGTAGGGCGATGCGCAGATAATCAGGGCCATGCCTGCAGGCGCGTATTTGGCCATACCCGGCGCAACGATACACGCACCGGCAGACGAATTTTCAAATTCGGCAAGATATTTTCGATTGTCCAGAAAACTTATCTGTTCCGGTCCGGCAAGTGACAGAGGCGCGACGTCCCGCAACAGTATCTTTGAATCCGTGCCGGCCGACAGTTCACCACCGGCCACCGCCGCCAGTTCTGACAGGGCGAAAGGGCCATGATTGGCGAAGAATCGGGAATCCGTCATGTGTGTCCTTTATCCCTGTCCTTCCCGCCTGGCGCCAACTGGTTGCGAGGCAGGCCGCTATTTTTTTGTCTTGGCGATTTCCACCTTAACCGACGGCAATTTTTTATTCAGCCGTTCAATCACAGCGGGCGTCACATCAAGACTATCCGATGAGGTCAGCACCATGCGGCGATCCACCATCAGGTTTGCGCCACGTTCGGTCATCAGTTCCTTCAAAATCGGTTCCAGCGCTTTCAGCAGGACGCCCTGGGCGGTGCGTACTGCGACCTGCATGTCCTGCTGTGCCTGCTGTAATTTGCGCTGTTCTTCGCCGACCCTGGTTTCAAACTCACGCCGCTTCACATCAAACTGTTCCGGGGCAAGAAGGGTCTGCTGCTGTTTAAGGCCAACCTCTTCGGCTTTCAGTTTTTCTTCCGCACTTTTGGCCTGGGCCTGCAGTTTGGTTTCAAAATCGCGAATTTGCGTTTGCATGGATTTTGCGGCGGAGGACTGCTCCTGAATCTTCACTGTGTCGACAACAAGGATACTGGCCGTTGCCGTCTGCGCCGCTGCCATCGGCGCCCCCATCATCAGCGATCCAACCGTTAAAACGCCCATTGTTCTTGCAAGCATAGAAAACATTCCGTCCATCCTCTGTGTTAAAATCCTGAAACTAGAACCGTGTACCGACGTCAAACCTGAAGCTTTCCGTCTTATCGAAATCTTCTTTCACAATCGGCAGGGCGAAGTCCAGCCGTATAGGGCCAAAAGGCGAATCCCAGGCCACACCGAAACCTACAGAAACACGTGGAGCATTGCTGTTATCAACCCCGAAGCCCTTTTCTATGGGGATGGCGACAGCACCCGCGTCAGTGAAAAGATTACCCAGAATGCCAAACTCCTCCGGCAAGCCCAGAGGGAATGTAATCTGTGCCGAGCCAATATAATAGGCCTGACCGCCGAGCGCGTCCCGAGTAAATTGATCCCTGGGGCCAAGCCCCGCAATCTGAAAGCCCCGGAAACTCCGCCCGCCCTTAAAGAAACGGTCGTTCAGGCGGACAGGTTGGCCTATTCCCTCAATATAACCCGACACAATGGACAGATTGCCCACCACCTCGTCGGTTAATGGATAGAAGTATTTGGCCTCTCCTTCACTGCGCACATATTTTACATCACCGCCAAGACCGGCAAAATCCTGCAGGAAGGTGAAGCTAAAGCCGCGATGCGGATTAAGCTGATCATCCACATCCTGATAAGTGTAGCGATACCCAACCAAAGACGTCACATTACTGCCAAGGGCCGCCCGAATGAATCGCGAGGCATTAATGGGCGCGCCAGAAATCTTGTCCTGCCGCAGGCTATAGCGCAAACGCGTCCCGGCATATTCTGATAATGGCGCGCCGACTGAAAGGGTAAAACCCGTTTGCTCCGTGTTGAATGAAGCAAAGCGCGAGTAGTCATTACGTATCTGGAAGAGATCAAAACCGGCGGCCAACTGCCGGTTCAGGAAATAGGGTTCCGAGAAACTCAGCTCCAATTGCTGGGTAAGCGAGCTGGCCTGTGCAGAGGCGCGCAGAAACTGTCCTTTGCCCAGCAGATTACGCTCGGCAATGCTCACATCCGCGATGAGGCTTTCCGTCGATGAAAAGCCAACGCCGAAACTTAACTGACCGGTGGATTTTTCCTTTACCTCGACATTGATGTTCGTCCGGTCCGGCGCTTCGCCCGGCGTCTGGGTGATTTCCACATTGCCAAAGAAATTCAGGCCGCGAATGCGCGAACGCGAACGGTTGAGTTTGGCCGTGTTGAAGGCGTCACCTTCGACAATACGGAACTCGCGCCGAATAACCCGGTCAAGCGTCCGCACATTGCCTTCGATATTTATCTTTTCGACATAGACGCGCGGGCCTTCGTTGATCTGGTAAATAATATCAATTTTACGCGCTTCTTTCTGCCGGTTGATTTTCGGACGGATGTCGACAAAGGCGTACCCGAATTCACCTGCGGCAAAGGTCAAATCTTCAACCGTGTCATCAATCATCTTGGCGTTATACAGTTCGCCCGCACGGGACTTGATCTTGTCACGCAGTAATTCGGGATCTATTTTTTCCAGTTCTGTCTTTATGTCGATCGAACCAAATTCATATAACGGCCCTTCATCGACCACAAAGGTGATAAAAAACTGTTCCCGGTCACGGGTCAGTTCCGCCACCGCTGAAACGACGCGAAAGTCAGCATAGCCATGGCTGAGGTAGAACCGGCGCAACTGCTCGCGGTCGAATACCAGCCGGTCGGGATCATAATTGTCGCGCGAGGCAAGAATATTCCACCAGCGTGATACCTGTGTGGAAACTTCGCTGCGCAGGCGGCTATCGGAAAAGCGCTTGTTGCCGATAAAATAGATCTGCCGGATACCGGTTACCGAACCTTCCTTGATTTCAAACACCAGATCGACGCGGTTCTGGGGAAGCTGGATAACCTTGGGTTCAACTGTCGCTGCAAAACGGCCGGAACGGCGATACACCTCAATAATGCGTTTCAGATCATCCTGCACCCGGGCGCGCGTATAGACGATACGCGGCTTCAGACGCACCTCGGCATCCAGCGCTTCATCCTTGATCGCCGAATTGCCTTCAAATGAAACCTGGTTGATGATCGGGTTTTCCACCACATTGACGACCAGATTATTTCCCTCACGCCGGATTGTGACGTCGGCAAACAGTCCGGTCGTAAAAAGGGTCTTTAGGGACAGATCGATCTTTGCGGCATCGAATTCATCCCCCGGCCGTAAAGTCATATAGGAGCGAACCGTGTCAGACTCGATACGCTGATTGCCGGTAACCTCTATCGCCGCGATGGTTTGGGCCTTCGCGGGGCCCGCAACAGAAAATACCCCTGCAATCGCCAGCCACATAACGGCAAACCAGCAGCGCCATACAGATGTTGGCATGTTCCGTCCACATTCTGAAAATCGTAAAAGCATCATTTACCGGAAAATTACTCAGGAAAAAAGGCTTGCCAGAAAATCCACCACGTGCAGATTGACCAGATCATTCCAGGTTACAAACAAGATCAGAGTGGTAATGGCAGCGAAGCCGATTCGATAGCTGAAATCGAGCACCCGCGCATTTACCGGCCGCCTCCAGACGGCTTCAATTGAATAAAACACCAGGTGGCCACCGTCCAGCATCGGCACCGGGAACAGGTTCAATAACCCAATACTAACTGACAGAACAGCCATCAAATGAATCAGCGCAGAAATACTGACCTGCGCCACCTGCCCGGACATCTGAGCGATCCGCAGCGGCCCCCCCAACTGTTCCGTGCTTTCCTTGCCCATGATCATGCGGCCGAGATAGACAAAAGTCTGGTCAACGATGAAATAGGTTTCCTGAACGCCAAGCAGGAGCGCGCGCACCGGTCCAACAACTTCGACGACCTGATCTTCCGGATTATTGGCCCTGACCAGGCCGATCAGCCCCCGGCGCTGCACATTCCCGAACGCATCGGTAAATTCGTCAACGCGCGGGACAACCAGCAGGTTCAACTGCTGATCTTCGCGTTCCACCAGAACATCCAGGCTTTCCCCTGCACTCAGCATGACGCGGCGCTGTAAATCGGTAAAACTCTCGATCCTGTCGCCATCGATGGCCAACACCACGTCGCCCGGCATAAATCCGGCCTGCTCGGCAGCGCTGCCGGACTGCACCTGATCCACTCTGGCCAGAATTGTCGTCCGGCCAAATGTCATGAACAGGGCGGCAAAAATAAGAATACCGAGGATAAAATTGGCGATTGGACCCGCCGCAACGACTGCAATGCGATTGCTCACGGGTTTATGATGGAAGCTGACAGATCTTTCCGAGGCGGTCATTTGTTCCAGTTGCGCATTATCGGGCGTACTGGCGGCGGATTCATCGCCCCAGAATTTGACGTATCCGCCCAATGGCAGCCAGCCGATCTTCCACCTTGTGCCGTGGGAATCATTCCAGCCGAACAGTTCCCGGCCAAAACCGATGGCGAAGGTTTCCACCCGCACACCACAATAGCGCGCCACCAGAAAATGGCCGAGTTCATGGAAAAACACGACGACCGTCAGGACGAACAAAAAGGCGCTGACATAGATCAGAATATCACCGGAAATCACTGTTTTTCTCCCAACCGGATTAACGTCGTTCCATTAACGCGCGCGCATGGGCCCGGCCCGCCGCATCTGCACTTAAAATATCCTCCAGAGACTGCATGGAACGGGACCATTGCCCCATTTTTCCATTGCCTCCGGCTTCCAGTGTTTGCTCCACGATACGGGCAATATCCAGAAAGCCGATCCTACCATCTAAAAAGCCCGCGACGGCTATTTCATTCGCTGCACTTAGAACCGTTGGCGCGCTACCACCCAGGGCAAGCGCTTCCCTGGCCAAACGTAATGCAGGAAAACGGCTAAAATCAGGCGCTTCAAAGGTTAATTGCGCAATCTGCACCAGATCGAGGCGCGGTACGGGGGCATGAATGCGATCCGGCCAGCCCAATGCGTAGGCGATCGGGGTGCGCATATCCGGCGAGGCCATCTGCGCCAGAACCGACCCATCCGTGTAGGAAACCATGCTGTGGATCACTGATTGCGGATGGATGACGACATCTATCTGGTCTTTATCTACAGGAAAAAGATGATAGGCTTCAATCAGTTCCAGACCCTTGTTCATGTAAGTTGCGCAGTCGACAGAGATTTTCGCACCCATTTGCCAGTTGGGATGCGCAATCGCCTGGGCGGGGGTGGCGGCGGCCATCTGTTCCATTGTCGCCGTGCGAAACGGGCCGCCCGATGCGGTCAGGGTAATTTTCTCAACCCCTTCCGGGCGCTGGCTGTCAAAGACCTGAAAGATGGCGTTATGTTCGGAATCCACCGGCAACAAGGTTGTGCCCTTGCGCCGCACCAGATCCATCATATGATCGCCTGCGCAGACCAGGCATTCCTTGTTGGCGATGGCGACCGTTTTGCCCTGCGCGACCGCAGCCAGCGTGGGAGCCAGCCCCGCCGCGCCGACAATCGCGGCCATGATCCAGTCCGCCGGGCGCATGGCGGCGTCGATAATGGCTTGCGGCCCTGCCGCCACCTCGATGCCCGTGCCCGCCAGCCCATCATAGAGGGCCTGATATTTACTGGCGTCCCCAATGACCGCAAGGCGCGGTGTAACGCGGCGCGCAGCCCTGATCAGTTCATCGACATTGCCGTTGGCGGTCAGCGCCTCGACCCGATAGCGGCCCGGCGCACGTTCGATCAGATCAATCGTATTAAGCCCGACGGAACCAGTGGCCCCCAGGATCGTAACGCTTTTAGGCGCGATCAGTGGAACAGGGGCGGTCTGGCTCATATTGAACCTGTCACCAAAATAAACGCGGCCATCGCGGGCGCTGCAAACAGCAGCCCGTCCACACGATCCAGAATGCCCCCATGTCCGGGTATCAAATTGCTCATGTCCTTAACGCCAAAATGTCGTTTTACCATAGATTCTGCAATATCCCCAACCTGTGACCAGACCCCGACAGCTACCGCCAGTTCAGCCAGCACCCATACCGGCCCCAGACTGGTCGCCGACGCCACAGCGCCCCCCACAACGCCAGCGCAAACCATACCACCGATCAAGCCAGCCCATGTCTTGTTCGGGCTTGCCCGTGGCGCAAGCTTTGGCCCACCAATGGCGCGTCCGGCAAAATAGGCCCCGATATCCATGGCCCATATAACCAATAACAGCCAGACTATTAACGTAAGACCAACGCCATCCTGATCGCGTAGCCAGACTAAAGCCACCGGCCCAAGAGAAATATAAGGAACCCCCAGCAAGCGCCAGCGCAATTCCTGACCGCGAACCCAGCCCAGACCACCAGACACTGCCATGCCTGCAAGAATTATCCAGCCCAGCAGATTGAGATTATCCGTCACGGTGGCCAGCATTGCCGCAAGTGCGGTCCCCGCCATTATTATTGCTTCAATGTGCCAGACCGGGCCACAGGTCAGCCGCGTCCATTCATAGGCCATCAGAACAATCACAAGCGCCATCATCAGCTGAAAAGGCAGGCCGCCAAACCACGCTGCCCCCAGAACGATGGGGGCCAGCACAAGGGCTGAGAGAACGCGGGGAATGAGATCGCCTGGTTTTTTGTCTGTCACGCGCAATTACCAGGGGTGTGGCGTGGGTAAAACTAAAATCATCACACTTCAGCTTTCGCCGGTTGCGCCAAAGCGCCGGTCGCGCCGGCTAAACAAGTCGATGGCCTCTTCAAGTGATTTTTTGGAAAAATCCGGCCACAGGATGTCGATAAAAACCAGTTCGGAATAGGCCGCCTGCCACAGCATGAAATTGCTTAGCCGCTGTTCGCCGCTGGTGCGGATGATTAAATCCGGGTCCGGCAGGCCCGTTGTCATTAAATTCGCGGCGAAGGTTTCAGGAGTAATCTGATCCGGCTGCATGCGGCCGGCCGCCACTTCGCGCGCCAGACGCTGCGCCGCCGCGACAATATCATTCTGGCCGCCATAATTGACGGCAATGGTGAAGATCAGCCGGTCATTGTGCCGGGTCTGCTTTTCGGCATTTTCGATCAGCGCCACCAGATCGGGCGCAAGGGCCGAACGTTCGCCGATAAAACCGATGCGCACTTTCTGCCGGTTCAGTTCGTTCACTTCGCGTTGCAGATAGCTGCGCAGCAGCCACATCAGATCATCGACTTCGTCCGCCGGACGCTTCCAGTTTTCCGAGGAAAACGCGAACAGGGTCAAGTAAGGCACACCGAGTTCCGCGCAGGCCGTAACGGTGCGGCGCACGGCCTCGGCCCCTTCGCGATGGCCCAGAGCGCGCGGCATGTAGCGCTTCTTTGCCCAACGCCCGTTACCATCCATGATAATGGCAATATGCTGCGGCAAGCTTGCCGCAGCCGCATCCAGTTTATGACCGATGCCCTGTGTCAAACGTTTGTGATCTCTTGTTCCTTGACCGCCAGCGCCTGATCGATCTGTTTGATTACAGCGTCGGTCATTTTCTGAACTTCTTCCGCCCATATTTTGTGATCATCTTCACCGATATGACCGTCTTTTTCCATACGCTTCAGATCATCCAGCCCGTGGCGGCGCACATGGCGCGCGGCAACCCGCGCTTCTTCAGCATATTTTCCCGCCACCTTGGTTAGCTCGATGCGGCGTTCCGCATTTAACGCCGGGATTGGAATCCGGATCAGGGTGCCATCGACCTGCGGGTTAAGTCCCAGGCCGGATTTCTGGATGGCCTTGTCCACGGCGCCAACCGTGCTTTTGTCCCAGACCTGAATGCTGATCATGCGCGCATCGGGCACGCTTACGGTGCCCAACTGATTGATCGGCATTTTTGAACCGCCATAAACCTCAACCACAATAGGGTCCAGCAGGCCAGCGCTGGCGCGGCCTGTGCGCAGCCCGGATAATTCCGTCTTGAACGCCGTGAGCGCGCCGTCCATCCGGCGTTGCAGATCATCTATATCGAATTCTTCCGGCTCAGCCATCCTGTCACCCGTCAATCAGCGTATATGTGCCACCGCCCGTCAGAACCGTGGCCAGCATTCCCGTGTCCTGATTACTATACACCAGGATTGGAATTTTGTTTTCGCGGCACAGGCTGACGGCGGTGGCGTCCATGACGCGCAAATCGCGCGCCAGCACTTCTGTGAAACTTAGCCGGTCATAGCGGACAGCGCTCGCGTCTTTTTTGGGATCGGCGGAGTAAACCCCATCGACCTGCGTGCCTTTCAGCAGCACATCGCAATTCATTTCCGCCGCCCGTAACGCCGCCGCCGTGTCCGTGGTGAAATAGGGATTGCCGGTGCCCGCCGCAAACACCACCACGCGCCCTGCCTGCAAATGCTGCATCGCGTCGCGCCGGGTGAAGGTCTCGCACACCGTTGGCATCGCAATGCCCGACATGGCCCGCGCCGCAATGCCATTGCGCACAAGGCCGTCCTGCAACGCCAGCGCATTTATCACGGTCGCCAGCATGCCCATATGGTCGGCGGTGGTGCGGTCGATGCCGCTGGCTGCATCCGACATGCCGCGAAAAATATTGCCGCCCCCCACAACCAGCGCCACTTCTGCGCCAAGCTGGATGACATTGCGCACTTCCTGGGCGACACGGTCGATGGCGGCAGCGTCATGCCCGAAGGGACGATCCCCCATCAGAGCTTCACCGGAAATTTTCAGCAATACCCGCCGCCAGCGCAGGGCTGTGGTGGATGGCTTCGATGGTTTGTCAGATGGCATGTGATTTTTCTGGCGTTGGTGGTCAGGTCATAACCGCGCGGCAGGCAACTGCCGCGCGGCTTCTATCTTAAACCCCTTACGCTTCAGGTAAAGCAGCGCTTTCGCACAATCCCTTAATTGCCAGCGGCTGCGGCAACTTCGGCGGCGAAATCACTTTCTTCCCTGGCAATGCCATCGCCCAGCAAAAAGCGTACAAAACCGGTCACTTTTACCGGAGCGCCAATATCCCTGGCGGCGGCGTCGATGGCTTTTTGCACGGTTATGTCCGGGTCCATCACCCAAGCCTGGGACAGCAGCACGACCTCTTCGTAGAATTTGCGGATGCGGCCTTCGATCATCTTTTCGATGATATTGTCGGGCTTGCCTGATTCGCGGGCCTGTTCGATCAATACCGCGCGTTCACGCTCCACCACTTCGGGATCCAGCGATTCAGGCGCCAGCGCCAGAGGGGCCGCCGCCGCAATATGCATGGCGACCTGACGGCCAAGTTCGTTCAGCCTGGTGGTGTCGCCAGCGGATTCCAGCGCCACGATCACGCCCAACTTGCCAAGGCCGGGCACAACCTGATTATGGATGTAACCCGCCACAACGCCCTGTGGAACCGACAGGAACGCGGTACGCCGCACACTCATATTCTCGCCAATGGTTCCGACCATTTCAGAAACATATCCGGCAACGTCACGCTCGCTACCCGGAAACTTTTGCGCCAGCAGGGTCGCGAGATCGCCTTTTGCAGCCAATGCAAGTTTGGCGACCGCCGAGACGATGGCCTGAAACTTTTCTGAACGCGCCGCGAAATCGGTTTCGGAATTCAACTCGATCAGCGCCGCGCATTTGTCGCCCGCCGCAAAACCGATCAGACCTTCCGCCGCGACACGGTCCGCCTTCTTTGCGGCCTTGGAAAGGCCTTTGGCGCGCAGCCAGTCAATAGCGGCTTCCATTTCGCCGCCGGTTTCCTGCAAGGCCTTCTTGCAGTCCATCATGCCGGCGCCAGTGGTTTCACGCAGATCTTTAATCAGCGCAGTCGTAATCTCGGCCATTGCAGTTCCTCAAATCTAGCTATTGCGCAACGTCTGCTGCGCCGACATCTTCATGCACTTTGGGGCCGTCAAATGTCTCTGTTGGTGGTTCCACCATATCGCCTTCGTGGCCCGCACTGCCTTGCGACAATCCATCGAGACAGGCGCGCGCCACCAGATCGCAATACAGATCGATCGCCCGCGCGGCGTCGTCATTGCCGGGGATAGGGCAGGCAATGCCATCGGGATCGCTATTGCTATCGAGTATGGCAATCACAGGAATGCCAAGCTTGGCCGCTTCCAGCACCGCCAGAGCTTCCTTGTTGGTGTCGATGATGAAGATCAGGTCGGGAATACCGCCCATGTCCTTGATGCCGCCCAGCGAGGCTTCCAGCTTGTCGCGGCTGCGCGTCAGTTGCAGCAGTTCCTTTTTGGTCAGGCCCATGGTGCCCGCCGACAATTGCTCATCCAGGGACTTCAGCTTCTTGATCGAATTGGAAATCGTTTTCCAATTGGTCAGGGTGCCGCCCAGCCAGCGGGCATTGATATAATATTGCGCGCAGCGCTTGGCCGCGTCGGCCAGCGGTTTTGCCGCCTGACGCTTGGTGCCGACAAACAGCACCCGTCCGCCGCCCGCCACCACATCGCGCACAGTTTCCAGCGCACGGTACAACAAGGGTACCGTCTGGGTGAGGTCGATTACATGAATATTGTTACGCGCCCCGAACAGAAACGGAGCCATTTTCGGGTTCCAGCGGTGAGTCTGGTGGCCAAAATGAACGCCTGCTTCAAGAAGCTGGCGCATGCTGAAATCTGGCAATGCCATTCTTTTTTTCCTTTTACCGGTTATGCCGCCGCAGGAGCTGGTCCCATTACAGGACACCGGTTCGACGCATCGGAATGCCAATCAGGGGCTGTTCCCTTTATTTCCCGGAGGATGTATTTCCCAGAGGACATCAGGGGTGCCGAACGCCGTAACCTGCGTGAGGTTTGAAGGGGGTGTATAGGGGGTATGGCGGCGATAAGCAAGGGGTTTTGGCCGTTACGCGAAAGCCTTGACTTTTAAGGTTTATGTAGCTACATTAACGCAATGAAAATCTGTTTCGACAAGGCCAAGAATGAACGCAACATCACACTTCGCGGCCTGTCGTTTGATCTGGCGGCCGATCTGGACTGGGACAACGCCAACAAGAAGGAGATGAAGAAATATGGATAAAAAAAACAGGCGCGTTGACCCTGAGCTTGTCGACGATGACAACCCGGAATTGACAGATGAGATGGTCGCGAGAGCGCGCCCCGCACGCGAAGTGCTGCGCGAACAGTTTGGCGAGGCCGTAGCGGCGGAAATGCTCAAGCCTAAAGGCGGGCGGCCCAAATCGGCGGCGCCAAAGGTGTTGCTGTCGGTGCGATACAGCCCCGATGTGATCGCGCATTTCAGGGCGACGGGTGAAGGCTGGCAGGCGCGCATGGACAGCGCATTGCGTGAATGGATAGATGCGCAATCCAAACAGCGGCCCCGCAAAAAGGCTGGCGCAAAAGATAAAGCCGCTTAAAAAACCACGCCACGATGCGTATGACCTGCAAACCGCACTGGACTGCCAGTGTCTCAGCACTCCTGCACGTCAAGAACCCCGGAAATAGCCGTGAGGGCGCCGCGCATGCGGGGGCCGGTGGCGTAGGTGCCGGGGATGCGGATTTCGACTTCGCGGCGGTGTTCCCGGCCCTTCAGAACCAGATGCACATAGCCTTTGCCCTGCCCGGCGGATTTCAGGCGGTCTTGCAAGCTGGCAAGAGGTTTGGCGTCGGCGACGAACACGCGCAAGCCGCCCATGGCGGCGTCAGCCAGTTTATCGACACCTTGCAGGGACTGGGCGGTCAGGCGGGGGCGGTCGCGGTCGAGTTTGCCGGTGACGTTCATGACCACCAGATTTCCGGGATCCAGCAATTCGCGGTGCGCGCTGAGCAGCTCGCTGAACAACGTGACTTCATATTCGCCGGACTGATCGCTGAGGGTGACGAAGGCGAACGGATTGCCGCGCTGGGACCGCTGCTCGCGTTTGGCGACAATCGTGCCCGCCAGTTTGGCCGGGCGATCGGCTTCATCGAGGCGTTCAAAAAACTCCGCATAGGGCGTGACATTGGCGCGCGCCAGAATAGTGCTGTAATCATCGAGCGGATGGGCCGAGAGGTAAAAGCCGAGCGCGTCAAATTCCGCCTTCAGCTTTTCAATGGGCGGCCAGCCATCCACCGTGGGCAGTTTCAGTTCGCGGCGCTGCTGCATGCCGCCGGTGGCGAACAGATCGGTCTGGCTGCTGTTGCGCGCGGCGGCGGCCGCATTACAGTGCGCCAGCACCATGTCCGCGCCCGCGAGTAATTGCGCACGGTTGGGCTCCAGCACGTCAAAGGCGCCCGCGCGCACCAGAAATTCAAAACTGCGTTTATTCAGATGGCGCGGATCAACACGATTAATGAAATCTTCCATATCCGTGAACGGACCATTGGCTTCGCGCTCTGTCACAATAGCGCGCATCGCCTGCGCCCCCACATTGCGTACCGCCCCCAGCGCATAATAGATCGCGCCCTCACTGGTGCTGAAATCCGCCTCGGACCGGTTAATGTCTGGCGCGTTGACGGCAATGCCCAGACGCGCCGCCTCCTGACGGAAAATATTCAGCTTATCGGTGTTGCCCTGATCCAGCATCATGGACGCGGCCAGAAATTCAACCGGATGATTGGCTTTCAGATAGGCCGTCTGATAGGCGATCAGCGCATAGGGGGCCGAATGGCATTTGTTAAAGCCATAGCCCGCAAATTTGTTCACCAGTTCAAAAATATTCCGGGCAACCACCGCGTCCACGCCGCGTTCAATGGCGCCATCGATAAAGCGGGCGCGCTGGGCGTCCATTTCCGACTGGATTTTTTTACCCATGGCGCGGCGCAGCAGATCGGCTTCGCCCAGAGAGTAGCCGGACAGCACCTGGGCGATCTGCATCACCTGTTCCTGATACACAATAACGCCGTAGGTTTCCGACAGGATCGGTTCCAGCAGCGGGTGCGGATAGACGACTTCTTCCTGGCCGTTCTTGCAGGCGATATATTTGGGAATATCGTCCATCGGGCCGGGGCGGTACAGCGCCACCATGGCGATGATGTCTTCAAAACGGTCCGGGCGCAGGCTGCGGATGGACTCGCGCATGCCGCTGCCTTCAAGCTGAAACAGGCCGATGGTTTCCGCCTCGCGCAGCATTTCGAAACTGGGCGCGTCATCCAGCGGGATTTTGTGAATGTCCAGCACGACACCCTTGCGCGCCAAAAGCTCCACGGTTTTGGCGATAACCGTGAGGGTTTTCAACCCGAGAAAATCGAACTTCACCAGGCCCGCCGGTTCGACCCATTTCATGTTGAACTGCGTCACCGGCATTTCACCGCGCGGTTCGCGGTAGAGCGGCACCAGTTCGTGCAAAGGCCGGTCGCCGATCACCACGCCCGCCGCATGCACGGATGCGTGGCGGTACAGCCCTTCGATACGCATGGCGGTGTCCAGCAGATGCGCCACCGCCGGGTCGCTATCGCGTTCTTCCTTCAGGCGCGGTTCAGCCTTGATGGCCTCGGCCAATGTCACCGGGTTGGCCGGGTTGTTCGGCACCATCTTGCAGATCCGGTCCACCTGTCCGTATGGCATTTGCAGCACACGGCCCACATCGCGCAGCGCGGCGCGCGCCTGCAATTTGCCGATGGCGATGATCTGCGCCACGCGGTCATCGCCGTATTTTTCGCGCACATAGCGGATGACTTCGTCGCGGCGTTCCTGACAGAAATCGATATCAAAGTCCGGCATCGAAATGCGTTCGGGATTCAGGAAGCGCTCAAACAGCAGACCGAACCGCAGCGGATCAAGATCGGTGATCGTCAGCGACCAGGCCACGCACGAGCCAGCACCCGAACCGCGCCCCGGCCCCACCGGAATGCCCTGCCCCTTGGCCCATTTGATAAAATCCGCAACGATCAGAAAATAACCGGCAAAGCCCATCTTGATAATGACATCAAGTTCGAAATCCAGCCGTTGACGATACTCGGTTTCATCCGCAAAACTGCCTTCGTTCGCCAGCCGGCTGTCCAGCCCCGCAGCCGCCTGACGGCGCAACTCGGCGGCCTCTTCTTCCGGGGCGCCGAAACGCGGCAGAATGGGCGCGCGGGTGCGCGGCCGAAAGGCGCAGCGCCGGGCGATATCTATTGTGTTCTCGATGGCCTCCGGCAAATCCGCAAACAGCGCCGCCATTTCCGCCGGGCTTTTCATATAATGTTCGGGCGTCAGTTTGCGGCGGTCATCCTGCGAAACATAGGCCCCCGCCGAAATACAGATCAGCGCGTCATGGGCTTCATACATATCGCGGTACGGAAAATACACTTCGTTTGTGGCCACCAGCGGCAGCGCCAGATCGTAGGCGAAACGGATAAAATCTTCTTCCGCCGCCGCCTCTTCCGCCATGCCGTGGCGTTGCAATTCAACATATAGCCGCTGCGGAAATATCGCCGCCAGCCCACGCAGCAGCGCCTGGCCCGCATCGCGCCGCCCCTGACGCAGCAGGCAGCCAACCGGCCCCAACGCCCCGCCGGTCAGGCAGATCAAACCATCGGCATGCGCGGCCAGTTGCGCCAGTGTCACATGCGGTTCTGCGTCACATTCCAGATAAGCATTGCTGGAAAGCCACATCAGATTGGCATAGCCAGCCTCGTTCTGCGCCAGCAGCACAATGGGCGCAATCCGGTCACGCAGCGCCGGACCACGCTGTGCGTCCACCGAACTGCTATCTGGCTGATCAAAACATAGCGCCATGGCGCAGCCAATGACCGGCTGTACGCCCTCACCCGCCAGCGTTTCAGAAAATTCCAGCGCGCCAAACAGATTGCCTGTGTCCGTAATGGCAATGGCTGGCATCTCATAGGTACGGCACAGCGCCGGCATCTGCTTGATTTTCACCGCCCCTTCCAGCAGGGAATAAGCGGAGTGCACCCGCAGATGCACGAAACTGGCGGGCGGTTTCAGTTTATTTTTTGCGGCAAATGATTCTGACATGCCTTACCATAACCGGTTCGCGCAGGCGTGTCAGGTGTGGAATGAGACCCGCAAATGCTGGCTATACAAACCAGATGCCGTCACTGATCAGCGGCGCGACTGCGTTGTAGTTCTCATCCGAGATAGCAAACGAGGCCAGCATGTTGGAGCGCGCGCCGCCATTGTTGAGTTCGTCCAGCCAATAGGCGAAACCGCCGGCGTCTCCCGCGCGATGCAGGACATTTTGATAGAGCAGATTGACAAATTCTGCATTGCTGGTATTGGCACCGTTCAGCCTTATAAATTCTTCCGACGCAATAAAACTGGCGGCGACAACTGCGCCATAATCCTGGCCCCGCTCCAACGCGCGTATCCAATAACCAAGCCCCGCAGCGTCCGGTGCGCGGTCAAAGGCGGCGCGGTATAACAGATAGCCCTTGCCGGCAATATCGGTGGGCAGATTATCAAAGGCGAGAATGCCGTCGCTGAACAGCAGGCGTTCAATGCCGGATACGGTGTCATTACCGTCGCGGTCAAGCGCACTGTCCCCGACGCTGCGCGTGGGCGGAACGCCAGCCACCTGAACGCCAGGAAGCAGAGAAATGACGTAATCGCCCCGCGCGCCCTGATAGATTGACGTGTCTATACCATCGCCGCCGGTGATGACATCATCCCCGTTTAATCCCTGAAGCATGTTTCGTCCGCTATCACCCCGCAAGGTATCAGAATAAACGGAGCCGTTCACATTCTCGATGCCGCGCAAACTATCCGTCCCGCCAAAACCGTCCCGCGCCGCGCCGGTCAGCAGATCGACAGTGACCGCCGCCGGGTCTAAAAAATAACTTACAAAATCTTCCCGCAAAGGATCATTTCCCCTGCCATCGATTATATCATTGCCGCCAAACCCACGAAATCCGTTTCTGCCATTATCGCCGAGCAGAATATCATTGCCATTGGTCCCAATGACATCTTCAATGCCAATAAGTGTATCAATTCCCCCCAAACCATCCTCAGCGCGCCCAAGCGACAGATCAACCATCACCGATGGTGCGCCAGTGTCCAGATAACTCACCGCATCGCCAATGAAGCGCGGTATATTTCCAAAATCGGGATTGGCGCCGCCGTCCAGAATATCATTTCCGCCAAATCCAATAAGCTGATCCCTGCCCGCTTTACCTGCCAGGGTATTGGCGAGTGCATTGCCTGCCAGTGTGTCGTCAAAATGCGTGCCAGTAGCATTTTCTATCTGCGTGCCAAAGGCAATCGCGCTATTATCAATGGCCGCCACGCCAGGGGCCGCCAACCCGACGGAACTAAATGCGCCCTCACGCAGATCCAGAAATGCGCCAACGGTTATCGCACTCAAATCTATCAGGTCAACGCCGCCGCCATCAATTAAGGTTTCCAGAACGGCGCCCTGATCGTCCGTTAACGAATAAATGTTATTTCCGGTTTCAGACAAGCGCTGGCCATACAGATATTGCAGGGTCAAAATATCATAAATGCCGCCCAAAGAGGGTTGACCCTGCGCCGCATCGCGATAGGACATGGCCGTATAGGCGGTTGAATCTTCCGCCTCACCCAGAAAGTTTCCGATAGCCTGGGGCGATGGCGTATTCGGGCCATCATAATTTCCAGGATGTTTCAGACCAAGCGCATGGAATATTTCATGCACCAGTAGCGCATAATCCTCAGCAATCGTGGTCAGGCTGGACATGCTGTCCACATCGACAAACACATCGCCATCCAACGGCCTGCCGGTTGAAAATGGCAAATAGGCATAGGCCGCTGAAGTTTGCTGATTATTGCTAAAGCGAATTTGACCATAGGCTGCTTCGCTGTCGGGAACTTCTACAAAACCGATATTGGTGTAGGTTGATATTTCCGTCAGAATTTCACGGGCCAGATCGCGCTGATAGGCAGAAAAAGGTTGAAACCCCAGCCTGTCCTGAAAATTGCCATATACCGGCGCCGCAGCAGCGAAACCAAAGGTTACCGTAACCGGTTCGCCAACCGGCAAAACCCTGTTCCAACGGTAATCCAGAGATTCAATCAACACGTCCTTGCGGTAATCACCCGTATGCGCAAACGCAATGACGGTGTGTGCCGGTGCAGGCAAAATTGAAAAACTGATTGCGTCGAGAGCTTTCAGTTCCTTGAGAGGCATCCGATAAATCCACCTATTTTCCATAAACTAACGGAAAGAAGACACCGTCATTGATCTGCAATTTAATATGGCTGTAATAGTCGTGCAGAATGACGCATGGATCAAGCGAAATGGGAAACTGTTATCGTGCAAACCCGCACATTGCCTGAGTTATCTCGCCTGAGTTATGTCTGCACCTGACGATAATTTGATAACCGAACGCCCTTAATAAAAAGCAAATAACACAGGATTGTTACTAAAGAGGCCTGAACAGGGGCAGAAGGCGGCGCCAGCGCCTAAGCCGAACTGATCCGCCTTCCTGATCCCGTGGAAGAGAAAGCTGCGCTTGCCCCTTCCCGCGCGGCGCGGCATCGTCTAAAACCTGCATCAGGCAACAGACAGGGAAGCATATTGTGAGCAAAACCAATCCGGGCAATTATTTTGAAGATTTTGAGGTGGGCCAGTTTCTGCGCCACGCCACGCCGCGCACGGTGACGCTGGGGGATGCGGCGCTGTATACGGCGCTGTTCGGGCCGCGTTTTGCGCTGACTTCGTCGGATGAATTCGCCCGCAGCCTTGGCCTGCCCGGCGCGCCTATGGATGATCTGCTGGCGTTTCATATTGTGTTCGGCAAGACGGTGCCGGATATTTCGCTGAATGCGGTCGCCAATCTGGGCTATGCGGATTGCCGTTTTATTACGCCGGTCTATGCAGGCGACACCCTGTCCACCACATCAGAAGTCATTGGCCTGCGGGAGTTATCCAACGGCAAATCCGGCATTGTCTATGTGCGCAGCACCGGGGTTAATCAGCGCCATGAAGTGGTCATCGATTATGTACGCTGGGTGATGGTGCGCAAGCGCGATGAGGCGGCCCCTACCCCTGCGGCAACCATACCGGAATTGCCGGAATTCGTCACAGCCAGCGATCTTGCTGTCCCCGCCGGGCTTGATTTCAGAAAATATAATTGCGAACACTCCGGTTCCCCGCATCTGTGGGACGATTATCACGCGGGTGAAAAAATCGACCATGTGGACGGCATGACCATCGAGGAAGCCGAACATATGATGGCGACCCGGCTGTACCAGAACACCGCCAGGGTGCATTTCAACCAGTTCATGCAGAACAATGATAAGGCCCAGCGCCGCCTGGTCTATGGCGGCCATGTCATCAGCCTGGCGCGCGCACTCAGCTTCAACGGCCTGGCCAATGGCGTCAAAGTAGCCGCTATCAACGCCGGCCGGCATGTCGCACCGTGCTATGCGGGCCACACTGTGTTTGCGTGGTCAGAGATTTTGGCGAAGGCCGAAATCCCCGGCCGCAGGGATGTGGGGGCGCTGCGCGTGCGCCTGTTCGCCACGAAGGATCACCCCTGCGCCGATTTTCCGGGCGCGACCGCCGATGGCCACCACCCCGCCGTCATCCTTGATCTGGACTACTGGCTACTGATGGGGCGTAGATAATAGACGGCGGGGGCTGTCCTTCCATCAAGATTATTTCTTCCTGTAAAACAGCATGATCGAGGTCCACTGTACTTCGCCGTCATTCAGGACGACGTGACGCCTTCTGCGGTGAACACCCTGGGGCAGGCTGATGCTGTCGAGCAAATATTCGTAAGAAAGCGTGTCGTAATTTATCTCATCAACAAGCTCCAACGTGCCGGAAAACGGATTTATCAGATATTCCTCTATTTGTTTTTTGGTAAAAAATTCGGGGTGCGCATGCTCCTCCAGCAACAGCATTTCTGTGGCAACCGCGATAACGCCACCGGGGCGAATTACCCGCGCCATTTCCCTAATTGCCTGAGAGGCCGCGCTGTGCCCGCCGAAATGTTCAATCGAAGACAGGCTCCAGGCAAAATCAAATACATTGTCCTCATAGGTTAAAGCCGCGCCATTCTGGTTTTCGAATGTAATTTTCGAGAAATCCACCGTCGGGGGACATATTTTTTTGCATTCTTCAACAAGCGTCAAATCCGCTTCCTGTCCACCTGTGCTGGTCCAGCCCTGTTCGCCATACAGATCTGTCGCCATCACACTGGAAATATGTTCCGCAAGATAAAAAATCACTGGCTCGCGCCCGGCGCCAACGCCAATCGCCTTGTAGGATGGCTCAAGCATTCCGAGTTTTTTTAAGCCGTAGACACAGTGGGTCCATTCCCAGCCTTTCCGGTAAATGGCGCCGCTGCGATTGCTGAAACAATGCTTGTCAATTGAATAGCGTTCCAGTTGCAGATGTATGTCCATCCATTCTTTATCTAAATAGCGATTGGGATTTACAAGCTCGCACAGGCCTTTCGTTGCGACTGCATTGGGAACTTCCGGATAATAGCCTGTGGGCAAAAGCGCGCGGCGCAGTTCTTCGCGCAAAAGCACATTTTCAGATGCAAGCAGGTCACGCTCTTTTGTGATGGCGCCATCCGCATTCAATGGCTTGAAATTTCCAGCCAATGTCCGGAAAATATAATTCAGAACCTGCAAGAAATAATTTACTTTCCGAAAGACATAACGCATCCTGCAAACCCCGTTACCCGTGACGCCACGTGTGAACCAATCACTTTTAACTCCTATCATTTGCGGCCGGTATTTTCCTAACCCAATTCGATTGTCGGCCTTTTGTGTCCCTAATCAGGCGCTTCGCATCGGAACCAGGGCGCGATTTTGATCTATTTTACATCGCTGCTTACAGATACCCCGCTTCCTTCCGCATGCTCAGAAATTCGGGTTAAAAGTGGCTATATGCGGATTGGATAATTTTTCCGAAATCCGCGGATTGACTTAACTGCTTCCAGGCTTAGTATGCGCAGGAATCAATTGCGGCCTTCAATGCCGCCAAATAATTAGCAGGGGGCCAGAAATGGCGGAATCTCAGGCAGGGGCTGGCAAACCGCCAGCCATGCGGCCACGGCCATTATCGCCGCATCTTCAGATCTATGGCTGGAAAATCACCATGGCGGCGTCGATTACGCACCGCATCACCGGGGTGGGGCTTGGCATTGGCAGCCTGTTGCTGACCTCCTGGCTGCTGGCGCTGGCGGACGGGCCGGAGAGCTATGCGGCGTTGCAGGCGTTTCTGGGAAGCTGGTTTGGGCGGCTGTTGCTGCTCGGCTTTACCTGGTCGATGATGTATCATTTGTGCAATGGCGTCCGGCATCTGTTCTGGGATGTTGGCTATGGCTTTGAACTTTCCACGGCCAACCGTACGGCGTGGGCGGCGTTCACAGGCTCGGTCCTGTTAACGGTCATTGTCTGGGGTCTTGCCTATACGTGCCGGGGAGCTGTCTGATGTCTGTTTTCAAAACACCGTTGGGCCGTGTACGCGGCAAGGGTTCGGCGAAAGACGGCACCCAAACTTTCTGGCATCAGCGGCTGACCGCGATTGCCCTGATCCCGCTGGCGACGACCTTTGCCGGATTAATGATCGCGCTTACCGGGGACAATTATGAAAGTGCTGTGGCGACGATGCGCTCGCCGCTGGTTGGCGTCGCGATGCTCATGTTTCTGCTCGTCGGCTTTTATCATATGAGCATCGGGCTGGCGCATGTCGTGGAAGATTATGTGCATTCAGAACTGGGTAAAATTGCCCTGATCATTATCGTCAAACTGGGCTGCCTCGGACTTGGGCTTGCCTGCGTCCTGTCTGTAATAAAACTGAGCTTTGGGAGCGCGGCGTAACATGACGGCCTATCCGATTACTGATCATACCTATGATGTTGTTGTTGTGGGCGCCGGCGGCTCCGGATTGCGGGCGACGCTTGGCTGCGCACAGGCCGGCCTGAAGACCGTCAACATCACCAAGGTGTTCCCCACCCGCAGTCACACGGTTGCAGCGCAGGGTGGCATTTCGGCAGCGCTGGGCAATATGATCGAAGACGACTGGCGCTGGCACATGTATGACACCGTCAAGGGCGCTGACTGGCTAGGCGATCAGGACGCCATCGAATTTCTGTGCCGCGAAGCGCCAGCCGCCGTGTTTGAACTGGAGCATTTCGGGGTACCCTTTTCACGCACCGAAGAGGGTAAAATTTATCAGCGCGCCTTTGGCGGCATGACCACAAAATATGGCGAAGGCCCGCCCGCGCTGCGCACCTGCGCCGCCGCCGACCGCACCGGTCACGCCATGCTGCATACCCTGTATGGCCAGAGCATCCGCAACAATGCCGAATTCATGATCGAATATTTCGTGATCGACCTGATCATGGAAGATGGCGAATGCCGGGGCGTGATCGCCATCAATATGGATGACGGCATGATCCACCGCATCCGCGCCAAAATCACCATCATGGCTACCGGCGGCTATGGCCGCACCTATTTCTCGGCCACGTCCGCGCATACCTGCACCGGCGACGGCAATGGCATGGCGCTGCGCGCCGGGTTGCCGCTGCAGGACATGGAATTTGTGCAGTTTCATCCGACCGGCATTTACGGCGCGGGCTGTCTGATCACCGAGGGTGCGCGCGGCGAAGGCGGCTATCTGACCAACTCCAATGGCGAGCGGTTTATGGAACGCTATGCGCCGTCGGCCAAGGATCTGGCGTCACGCGACGTGGTCAGCCGGTCCATGACCATTGAAATCCGCGAAGGGCGCGGCGTTGGTCCGAACAAGGATCATATCTATCTGCATCTGGACCATCTTGATCCGGCCATTCTGCATGAACGCCTGCCGGGCATTTCGGAATCCGCGCGGATTTTTTCCGGCGTCGACGTGACCAAGGAACCGATCCCGGTGCTGCCGACCGTGCATTACAATATGGGCGGTTTGCAGACCAATTTTTATGGCGAAGTCGTGACCCTGCGCGACGGCAATCCCGACGCCGTCGTGCCCGGCCTGATGGCGGTGGGCGAAGCCGCCTGCGTATCCGTACACGGAGCAAATCGCCTGGGTTCAAACTCGCTGATCGATCTGGTGGTGTTCGGCCGCGCGGCCGCCCAACGCGCCGCCCAGGTGATCAGGAAAGACGAAAAGCAGCGCGAACTGCCGAAGGATGCGGCGGACATCTCGCTGTCGCGTCTGGACAAGGCGCGTTTCGCCAAGGGCAATACCTCGACGGCGGAACTGCGTCTGCGCATGCAGAAAATCATGCAGAACAATTGCGCGGTGTTCCGCACCGGCGAGGTGCTTGAGGAAGGCTGCAAGCTGATCCGCGAAGTCTATGATGCGCGCACCGATATCAAAACATCGGACCGTTCGCTGATCTGGAATTCCGATCTGATTGAAACGCTGGAGTTTGATAATCTGATCCGTCAATCCATGGTCGCGGTGTTCTCTGCGGAAAACCGCAAGGAAAGCCGGGGCGCCCATGCGCGCGAAGATTATCCCGACCGGGACGATGACAACTGGATGAAGCACACCCTTAGCTGGCTCGATGAAAGCGGCAAGGTGCGCATCGATTACCGTCCGGTGCATGCCTATACCCTGTCGAATGACATTCAATATATCGCGCCGAAGAAGCGCGTTTATTAAGGAAAGCTGTGATGGTCGAGTTTGCACTTCCAAAAAATTCCAAGGTCGAAAAGGGCAATGTCTTCAAGGCCCCCGCTGGAACGAAAAATATCCGCACGTTCCATATTTACCGCTGGAGCCCGGATGACGATAAAAATCCGCGCCTCGACACCTACGAAGTCGATACGGATAGCTGCGGCCCGATGGTGCTGGACGCGCTGATCAAGATCAAGAACGAGATTGATCCGACGCTGACTTTCCGCCGTTCCTGCCGCGAGGGCGTATGCGGTTCCTGCGCCATGAACATTGACGGCGGCAACACGCTGGCCTGCACCAAGGGCATGTATGAAATCAATGGCGATGTAAAAGTCTATCCGCTGCCGCATCTGGATGTGGTCAAGGATCTGGTGCCGGACCTGAACAATTTCTATGCGCAATATGCTTCTATCAAACCGTACCTTCAAACGGTATCGCCGGAACCGCAAAAGGAATGGCGGCAAAGCTATGAAGACCGCCAGAAACTGGACGGCCTCTATGAATGCATTCTGTGCGCCTGCTGCTCAAGCAGTTGCCCCAGCTATTGGTGGAACGGCGACCGCTATCTTGGCCCCGCAGCGCTGCTGCAAGCCTATCGCTGGCTGATCGACAGCCGCGACGAAGCCACCGGCGAACGCCTGGACGATCTGGAAGACCCGTTCCGCCTGTATCGCTGCATCACCATCCTGAACTGCGCGCAAGCCTGCCCCAAGGGCCTCAACCCCGCCAAGGCGATTGCCGAGATCAAGAAGATGATGGTGGAGAGACGGGTGTAAGGGCTATTACCTGTTTAGTCCCACATTGTAGGGGGGTATGATTGCCTGCGCCGATTCGCGGCATGGCAAGGAAAGCGCGTAGCGGATGCTTCAAGGCAGTCTTTTCACAAGCGATTATCTAGAGAACGGAATCGCCGAATCGCCGTCCTGGGCCGCATTTGACCACGCCGGACTCGATGAGGCTGTGGCAAGCCTCAAGGAAATCTTTGCCGCCTTCCCGCACAAAAGAGGGCCTAACGAATCACAGACAGAGGATGACCTGATCTGGAAGATTCTCGGCGTACTCGGCTGGGAGCATTTCCTGCGCCAGCAAACCCTCGCTGCGAAAGGGCGGGAACATGTTCCCGATGGCCTGCTTTTTGCCGATGCCAATACGAAAGCGCACGCCAATGGACGGACCCACGACTATCAGCGATATTCCGACGGTCTGACCATTATCGAATCAAAGCGCTGGAACCGTCTTCTCGACCGCATGGACCGGGGCAAGGACGAAATCGAGGTGCCATCGTCGCAGATGCTGCGCTATCTGCGCCGCGTCGAGGATCTGACCGAAGGCAAGATCCGCTGGGGAATCCTCACCAACGGGCGGCATTGGCGGCTCTATTTCCAGGGCGCGAAGTCGGTTTCCGAGGATTTTCTCGAACTCGATCTGGCGGCTTTGCTTGGTATCGCGCCCTACACGGATTTATTTTCGCCGAAAACCGATGCCGAGCGCAGCCATTGGCTAAAGGTCTTCGTGCTGATGTTTCGCCGCGAGGCGTTCCTGCGCCCAGATGGGCGGAGCTTTCACGAAATCTCTTTGGACGCCGGGCGGCTTTTTGAGGCGCGCGTCGCCCAAGACCTTTCCGATGTCGTATTCGAAAAGGTGTTTCCCGATCTTGCGCGCGCGCTGATTACCCATGCGCCGGGCGCGGTGGCGCCACTTTCGCCGGGCTATCTGGCGCAGGTCAAGCAGGCGGCGCTCATATTGCTGTACCGGCTGTTCTTCGTGCTTTACGCCGAGGACCGCAATCTGCTGCCGGTTGCGGATGCCCGCTATGACGATTACGGCCTGCGAGAACGGGTGCGCCGCGATGTTGCGCGCCGGATCGACGCCGCCGATACTTTCTCGGACACGCGCGAAACCTATTGGCAGCATACCAGGGGATTATTCGACGGCATCGCCAACGGTGACCGCTCAATCGGCCTGCCCCCCTATAATGGCGGCCTGTTCGACCCGGACGCCGCACCCCTGCTTAACCGCGCCATATTGCCGGATTCGGTTTTTGCGCAGGTGATTGACCAGCTTGGACGCATTGACGACCCCGGGGGCGGGCGGCGTTATGTGAACTATCGCGATCTTTCGGTCCGGCAACTGGGCTCGATCTACGAGCGGCTGCTCGAATACGATTTGATCGCGGGAGAGGACGGCGTCGAGGTTCGCCTTAATGTTTTCGCGCGCAAGGATTCTGGCTCCTACTACACGCCGGACGAACTTGTCCGCCTGATCATCGAACGCACAGTTGGACCATTGATCGAGGAGCGCGAGCAGCATTTTTCGAAAAAAGCGGCGGCGCTTAAATCCAGCACACGTGAAAAGGATGCGCGGCTTGCGGAATTGGCGGCCATCGATCCCGCCTCGGCGATACTGGACCTGAAAATCTGCGATCCGGCCATGGGCAGCGGGCACTTTCTGGCCGATCTCGTCGACTATCTCGCCGACCGCATCCTGGAAGCGACCGAGGCGGCGCGGGTAGCTGTCGAATGGGCGGACTACCGCTCACCCCTGCTTGCCCGCATCGCGGATATCCGCGCCCGCATTCTGACCAATGGCAAACAGGGCGGCTGGAGCGTCAATGAGGACCAGCTTGATGACCGGCTGATCGTGCGCCGCATGATTCTGAAACGCTGCATCTTTGGCGTCGACAAAAACCCGATGGCCGTGGAATTGGCCAAGGTGGCGTTGTGGCTGCATACCTTCACCGTCGGCGCGCCGCTGTCGTTTCTCGATCACCATTTGCGCTGCGGCGACAGCCTGTTCGGGGAGACGGTGCGCGGCGTCATGGACCGGCTTGCGGCAAGCGGGGGTCAATTGTTTATCAACAGCGCCATCCAGCGCGCAAAGCAATCAGCCGCCGGCATGCTGAAAATTGAAACCATCACCGATGCGGATATCGCCGAGGTCAGGGCAAGCGCCGATATTTTCCATGGGGTCGAGCAGGCCATCGCGCCGTTGACCGCATTCATGGATGTGCTGCATGCGCTCGACTGGCTCGATCCAACAGAGCCGAAAGATAGAGCGGCGCGACAGTCATGGCTTGAAACCGCATTCGGCGATCCCTTTGCTATTGCGACCGGTAGTTTGCCAATTAAAAACGGAAAAACCGACGCTGCCCGCTTTACAAAATTATTGGCGGATGCGCGGGAAATGATAGCGGAAGAAAATTTTTTGCATTGGGAAGTGGCTTTCCCCGGCGTCTGGACCGACTGGGAAAGCGCGGAACATCGCGGCGGCTTCGATGCGGTCATCGGCAATCCGCCCTGGGACCGGATCAAGTTTCAGGAAGTGGAATGGTTCGCCGCCCGCAAGCCCGAAATCGCTCTGGCGGCGACCGCCGCCAAACGCACTCAAATGGTGGGAAAGCTGAAAAAATCCGGCGATCCCCTGGCCGCTGGATATAAGCGGGCGCTGGCCCGCGCGCAAGCCATGGCGCGCATGGCGCGCGGCGATAACAGGTATCCGCTGCTTTCCGGCGGCGACACCAACATCTATTCCCTGTTCGTCGAGCGCGCTTTGGCGCTGATCAAACCCGACGGCATGGTTGGTTTGTTGACCCCATCCGGCATCGCCTCGGACAAAACTGCATCCACCTTCTTCCGGCAAATTTCCACCGGCGGGCGTCTTGCGGCGCTGTTCGATTTCGAGAATAAAGGAGTTTTTTTTCCTGCTGTCCACAATTCTTTCAAATTTTGCACTTTCATCATCGGAGGCAGAACGCGCAGCTTTGAAAAGGCGCAGTGCGGCTTCTACCTGCATGATGTCGAGGAGATCAACGACCCTGAGCGCAGCTTTGCCCTGAAGGCCGAAGACTTCGCCCTGGTCAATCCGAATACCGGCACCGCGCCAATTTTCCGCACCCGCCGCGATGCGCAAATCACCACCGCGATCTATGCCAGCAGCCCGGTGCTGGTCGACCGCTCCGGCGGCAATCCCGTCTCCGTCTGGCCGGTGCGGTATATGACCATGTTCCACATGACCAATGATTCCGGCCTGTTCCGCACGGCGACGGAGCTGCAGAAGCAGGGCGCCTATCCGGTCGAGGGCAACCGTTGGAAGCGCGGCGAGGAAATTTTCGTGCCGCTGTATGAAGGCAAGATGGTCCAGGCCTATGATCACCGCGCGGCCTCCGTCGAAGTCAATGCGGCGCGGCTGCACCGGCCCGGCCAGCCGGTTGCGGCGACAGACGCCCAACATGCCGACCCGGACTGGTCGCCGGAGCCGCAATTTTGGGTCGAAGCGCCCGACGTTCCGTCATCAGTAAAATATAAATGGTCGATCAGCTATAAAATGATCACAGCCCCAACAAACATGCGTACGCTTATTGCATCAATATTACCCGATGCGGGAGTTGGGAACTCTATGGGGATGATGATCCCCAACGAGGAGCAAGGTCAATTGAAAACCCATGCAGCGGCGATTGTGGCAAACCTAAATTCAACACCGTTTGATTTTGTTATCAGGCAGAAAATTCAGGGCCAGAACATAAACTGGTACATCGTCGAGCAACTCCCCGTCATTCCGCCCGGCGTTTACACACGCAAATTCGGGACCAAGACCGCCGCTGAAATCGTGCGCGAGGAAGTGCTGGCGCTGACCTACACCGCCCATGATATCGCGGCTTTCGCCCATGACATGGGCCATGACGGGCCGCCGTTCACATGGGACGCACGCGACCGGGCGCACCGGCGGGCGAAGCTGGACGCACTGTATTTCCTGCTCTATGGCGTCACGGGCCGCGACGATATTGAATATATATTTTCGACCTTTCCCATTGTCGCGCGCGAGGATCAGCGGGCCTGGGGCCGTTATCTGTCGCGCGACCTGTGTCTTGCCTATATGAACGCATTGCAGGCGGGCGACCCGGACGCACGGATCGATCTGCATTAGTCCCCGCCCGGATATTGACGGCGGCAACACGCTGGCCTGCACCAAGGGCATGTATGAAATCAATGGCGATGTAAAAGTCTATCCGCTGCCGCATCTGGATGTGGTCAAGGATCTGGTGCCGGACCTGAACAATTTCTATGCGCAATATGCTTCTATCAAACCGTACCTTCAAACGGTATCGCCGGAACCGCAAAAGGAATGGCGGCAAAGCTATGAAGACCGCCAGAAACTGGACGGCCTCTATGAATGCATTCTGTGCGCCTGCTGCTCAAGCAGTTGCCCCAGCTATTGGTGGAACGGCGACCGCTATCTTGGCCCCGCAGCGCTGCTGCAAGCCTATCGCTGGCTGATCGACAGCCGCGACGAAGCCACCGGCGAACGCCTGGACGATCTGGAAGACCCGTTCCGCCTGTATCGCTGCATCACCATCCTGAACTGCGCGCAAGCCTGCCCCAAGGGCCTCAACCCCGCCAAGGCGATTGCCGAAATCAAGAAGATGATGGTGGAGAGACGGGTTTAAGCGCGTTCAAACAACGCCACCAGTTCAACCTCGGCTGACCAGCGAAACTGGTCAGCCGGCGCAACCCAGCGCAGCAGAAATCCTCCGTCTACCAACGATCTGGCGTCACGGGCGAAGGTGGCAGGCGCACAGGATACCGCGATAACTTTGTGTATTTGGCTGGCCGCTATCTGATCGGCCTGGGCCCGCGCCCCGGCTTTCGGGGGATCAAATATCACCGCCGCATAGGGCTTTAATTCTTCGATGGACAGCGGGCCGCGCTGCAAATCGCGATGGCTTGCTTCAATCTGTTTCAGGCCCTGCCTCTGGTTTGCGGCCTGGCGGATCGCCTCCGTCATGGCGCGATCGCCTTCAACAGCATGTACGCGCGCATGGGACGCAACCGGAAAGGTGAAGGTGCCACATCCGGCAAACAGATCAAGAATGCGCGCGCCTTTGGCACCCAAAGTTTTCGTGCCCAAAGCTTCGAGAACAAGTGCTATCAATGCCGCCTCGCCTTGGCTGCTTGCCTGCAGGAACGCGCCGGGCGGCGGGCTGACCGGCGTGCCCCCCATGACTATTTGTGGTTTGCGCCGTTCAAGCAAAATCACGCCGTTCCAGCTTAAACGCGCCAGATCAAGCCTGTCCGCACTTGCCGCCAGTAATGTTCGCAGGCGCAAATTTGGTTCTGCCTTTTGGCCCGAACCAAATTGCACGTCAACATCCAGTCCAGTGCCAGTCTGTGTCACCAGCAGCCGCACCGATTGGCCATGGCGCAACAACGGCGCCAGCATTTTTTCCAGTCCCGGCAAGGCCTGCACGATATTTTTATCCAGCACTGTGCATTCAGAAACGGGAACGAGCCGTTTACTCATGCGCGCGTGAAAACCAATCTGAATTCCGTCTGCGCCATGCTCTGCTGTAAAGGCCGCACGGCGGCGCGATGCGGGCGGCATGGTCTGGGTTGGCCGCACCGTTACATCATGCAGGCCACGATGCGCCAGCGCGTCAATAATTTGTTCGCGCTTCCAGTCCGCAACAAAAAGATCAGACAGATGTTGCAGGGCGCACCCGCCACATTCTGTGAAATGACGGCATGGCGCAGTGACGCGCGCATCGCCGGGTTTCAGAATTTGCACGATGGCGGCGCGATCTTTATCGCCCGGATTGAATTTTATCTGAAGCCGGTCACCCGGCGCAGCATATGCCACGAAATATTTGCGGCCATCAACCTCGACCACGCCGTCGCCGGAATGGCCAAGTTGGGTGACTTCAGCTTCAATTATGCCTTCGGGAGATTGAACCACTATGCCCGCAATATTTCTACATGCGGGATTTCGGCCCCAAGCAGGGCCAGAACATTGGCCACAATATGCGTGGCGTCGAGCCCGGCGTCCGCATACATTTTTTCGGGCGTATCCTGATCCTGAAAGCGATCCGGCAAACACAAGGGACGCACCGTCAGCCCTTTGTCCAGAAAACCCGCCGTGGCGAGGTAATGCAGAACCTGGGCCGCAAATCCGCCGATGGCGCCTTCTTCTATGGTAATCAGAATTTCATGTTCACGCGCCAGACGGCTGATCAGACCGGTATCCAGGGGTTTGGCAAAACGCGCATCGGCAATACTGATCTGATGCCCATAACTCTCCAATATCCGCGCCGCCTCGCATATCTCGGACAAACGCGCGCCAAAATTCAGGATTGCAACCCGGTTTCCTTCGCGGATCATGCGCCCCTTGCCAATGGCCAGTACTACGCCCGCATCCGGCAGCGCCACGCCCGTGCCTTCGCCGCGCGGGAAGCGGAACGCGCTTGGCCGGTCATCAATACTGACGGCCGTCGCCACCATATGCATCAGTTCAGCTTCGTCGGCTGCCGCCATCACGACAAAATTCGGCAGATTGCACAGATAGCCGATATCAAATGATCCGGCATGGGTTGGCCCATCGGCCCCTACCAGGCCTGCACGGTCAATGGCGAAACGCACCGGCAGGCACTGGATCGCCACATCATGCACTACCTGATCATAGGCGCGTTGCAGAAAGGTGGAATAGATCGCCGCAAACGGTTTGTAACCTTCGCAGGCAAGGCCCGCCGCAAAGGTCACGCCATGCTGTTCGGCAATGCCCACATCAAAACAGCGATCCGGAAACGCCTTTGCAAACAGATCAAGCCCGGTGCCCGATGGCATGGCCGCCGTGATGGCGGCAATTTTGTCATCTTTGTGCGCCTCGGCAATCAGGCTTTGCGCAAACACCCTGGTATATTGCGGCGCATTGGGCGCGGATTTTTTTTGCGCGCCCGTGACCACATCGAATTTGTTCACACCGTGATATTTGTCTTCGGCGGCCTCGGCGGGCGGATAGCCCTTGCCTTTTTGCGTGACCACATGCAGCAGGATCGGGCCCTGTTTGGCATTGCGCACATTTTCCAGCACCGGAATCAGATGATCAAGATTGTGTCCGTCAATTGGCCCAACATAATAGAACCCCATTTCTTCAAACAGGGTGCCGCCGGTTGCCATGCCACGGGTAAATTCCTCGGCCTTGCGCGCGGTGCGTTCCAGCCGTTCGGAAATTTTGTGCGCAATTTCCTTGGCGGTCTGACGCAGGCTCAGATAGTTCTGCCCGGACAGCCGTTTCGCAAGATAGGCGCTCATCGCGCCAACGGGCGGCGCAATGGACATATCATTGTCATTCAGGATAACAATCAAACGGGTGTGGCGCGATCCGGCATTGTTCATCGCCTCATAGGCCATGCCCGCGCTCATGGCGCCATCGCCGATCACCGCAACCACATGATTATCATCACCACGCAGATCACGCGCCACCGCCATGCCAAGGGCCGCTGAAATCGACGTGGAGGAATGCGCCGCGCCAAAGGCGTCATATTCGCTTTCCGCGCGCTTGGTGAATCCGGACAGGCCGCCGCCCTGGCGCAAGGTGCGAATGCGGTCGCGCCGGCCGGTCAGAATTTTATGCGGATAAGTCTGATGCCCAACGTCCCATAATATTTTATCCCTGGGCGCATCGAACACATAATGCAGGGCCAGCGTCAGTTCCACCACACCCAGCCCCGCCCCCAGATGCCCGCCGGTCACCGACACGGCGTCAATGGTTTCGGCGCGCAATTCATCCGCCAACTGACGAAGCTGGTCCTGCCTGAATTGCTTGAGGTCCGCAGGGATGCGCACCAGATCGAGCAGCGGTGTCTTGCTCACAATATTGCTCATTTCCTATGGTGTCAGGCGCGCCGGGCGATTGCGAAACGCGCCGCCGCGCGCAGAAGATCGGCCTTTTCATCAAATAAATCAAGATGCTTAACAGCTTGATCCGACAAGAATTTCGCCTGCACCTTGGCGCGTTCCGCCCCAAGCAGGGAAACCAGCGTTGATTTGCCTGCAACCTGGTCTTTGCCCGCTGTTTTTCCCAGCATTTCGGCATTACCCTCAATATCCAAAAGGTCATCCGTTATCTGAAAGGCCAGACCAAAGTCATGGGCATAGGCATGCAGCGCCTGCCTGTGTGGCGGCGACGCCTTTCCCAAAATCGCCCCCGCCTCACAGGAAAACGCGATCAGCGCCCCGGTTTTAAGTTGCTGTAACCGGGTTACGGCACCGACCGGCAGGGTCTGGTTTTCCGATTCCAGATCCAGCATCTGCCCCCCCACCATGCCATGCGGGCCGGACGCCACCGCCAGGCCGTGCACCAGTTCACAGCGGATATTCGGATCTTCGTGGGTGCCGCTATCGCTTAAAATTTCAAAAGCAAAACTTAACAGCGCATCTCCGGCCAATACGGCCGTCGCCTCGTCAAACTGCCGGTGGGTGGAAGGCCTGCCGCGGCGCAAATCATCATCATCCATGCAGGGCAGATCATCATGCACCAGGGAATAGCTGTGCACGCACTCAACAGCCGCCGCCACCCGCGCCGCACACTCTTCCTGAACGCCGAACAGACTCGCGCTGTTCAACACCAGAAAGGGGCGCAGGCGCTTGCCGCCGCCCAACGCCGCATAGCGCATGGCGTCAAACAGGCGGGCTTCAGAATCGCGCGATTTGGGCAGCAGCGCATCAAGTGCATGCTCAACAGTGCTTGCCGCATGCGCCAGTGCAGCCGTAAACTGGTTCATAAATTCAATCCGTTTGCTGACAAATTATCCGGCGCCATTTTCGGGAGCTGCGGAAATTGAACCATCACCTGACACAACAATTTTTTCTACCTTGGCCTGCGCATCTTTCAGCTTGGCGTCGCAATGGGCTTTCAACTGGCTGCCGCGTTCATAAATACTGATGGATTCTTCCAGATCAACCTGCCCGCTTTCGAGCCGCGCCACAATGGATTCAAGCTCGCGCAGGGCCGCCTCAAAACTCAAACCAGTTACGGATTCCAGAGATGCTGTTTTTTTCTTTTCCGACATTTTCCTATCCGCCCATCAAGGCCTTTACATGCGCCTGAACGCTTGCCGCCAACGCCGTCAGATCATAGCCGCCTTCCAGCGCGGAAACCACCCTGCCCGCGCAGCGCTTATCCGCGATGGCCATAATCTGCCGCGTGGCCCAGGCAAAATCTTCTTCTTCAAGCCACAGATTCGCAAGCGGATCCTGTATATGCGCGTCAAATCCAGCAGAAATGAGAATCAGATCCGGGTGAAAGGCGTCCAATGCCGCTAAAATCTTTGCGTTCATTGCGGCTTTGAAGGCCTCACCGCCCGCACCCGCCTGAAGTGCTGCATTGACCACATTACCGGCCACGCCGGTTTCATGCATCGCCCCGGTGCCGGGATAAAACGGCGCCTGATGCGTGGAGGCATAAAACAGACCCGGATCGTTCTGAAAAATTTCCTGTGTGCCATTGCCGTGATGGACATCGAAATCAATGACCGCCAGGCGTTTGCAATTCCACTGCTTGCGCGCCCACAATGCGCCCACAGCCACATTATTGAACAGGCAAAAACCCATCGCGCGATTACTTTCCGCATGATGACCTGGCGGACGCACAGCGCAGAATGCATTGCGCACCGTTCCCTGCATGACCATATCGACAGCGCGGACCACCGCACCCGCTGCATATAATGCCGCCGCGCCACTGCCCGGCGACATGGGCGTATCACCATCAATAAAGCTAAATCCCTGTTGTGGCGCACGGGCCAGCAGGGCCGCTGCAAAATCGCCCGGATGCGCCAGCGCAATCTGTTCCATGGACGCCTGCGGCGCCTGTTCGCGCAGCAACGGCGCGAATTCAGGCGCATCCAGCGCCGCAAGAACCGCCCGCAAGCGATCAGGCGATTCCGGATGGCCCGATGGCATGACATGTTCGAGACAGGCCGGATGGGTGATCAATGCGGTCGTCATGGCTTAACTTTTTACCTGTTGACCATAGGTTTTGAATTTTTCCAGGACGCGCGCCATTTCATCCGTATCAAGAATATATGGCTCACCAACCAGCAGCGTGGCGGCATATTGGCCGGCCAGGGTTTCAACCTCATGCGCCATCGCCAGCGCCCTGGAAGGCGTTTCCCCCAACGCAATCTGCCCGTGATTGGCCAACAAACAGGCGTGGCGCCCCTCTAGTGCCGCCAGTGCGTGATGCGCCAGTTCGTCCGTGCCAAAAGTCGCATAGGGCGCACAGCGGATGCTGTCACCGCCCGCCACCGCAACCATGTAATGAAATGCCGGAATTTCCCGGTGCGCACAGGCCAGCGCGGTGGCGTGCAGCGAATGGGTATGCACGATGGCGTTTACATCCGTGCGCGCCGTATAAATCGCCACATGGAAATGCCATTCACTGGATGGCAGCAGCGAACCGGAAACGACATTACCATTCCGGTCAAGCGCAACAATATGTTCCGGTTCAAGATCTGCATAGAGAACACCCGTCGGGGTAATCAAAATGTGTCCCGCGCTATTTCGCGCCGACACATTGCCGGATTTTCCCGGGCTAAGACCACTTTGGCTCATGGCGTTGGCGGCCGCGATGATTTCCTTGCGAAGTGACAGATCGTTCATTTCGCATGTTCCGGAAACAGTTTCAGCATAGCGGCGTTCGATGCCGCACAAACACCACGTTCCGTGATCAGTCCACTGACGAGCCGCGCCGGGGTCACATCAAAGGCGAAATTTCCGGCAGGGCTGCCCGGTGCGGCAATGTCAACCTCACACAGATCGCCATTGGCCATGCGCCCAATAATCCGCGTCAATTCGTGCGGCGCGCGTTCTTCGATGGGGATGGAGGCCACCCCGTCGTCAATCGTCCAGTCAATGGTGGTGGAGGGCAGCGCCACATAGAACGGCACGCCATTGTCGTGCGCGGCCAGGGCCTTCAGATAGGTGCCGATTTTGTTGCACACATCGCCGCGCGCCGTGGTGCGGTCGGTGCCGACAATGCACATATCAACGCGGCCATGCTGCATCAGATGACCGCCCGCATTATCCGCGATAATGGTGTGCGGCACACCATGCTTGCCCAGCTCCCACGCGGTCAGCGCCGCGCCCTGATTGCGCGGGCGGGTTTCATCGACCCACACATGCAGGTTGATGCCCGCATCATGCGCCATGTAGATGGGCGCGAGCGCCGTGCCCCAATCCACCGTCGCCAGCCAGCCCGCATTGCAATGGGTGAGAATATTTACCTCCCGCGCCGGATTTTTACGCGCCGCATCCTCGATCAGTTTCAACCCATGCACGCCAATATTTTCGCAAATGGCCACATCATCATCGCAGATTTTCGCGGCTGTCGCATAGGCCGCCGCAACCCGCGCGGCGGGCGCCAACGCCAACAAGGCCGCCCGCATTTCATCCAGCGCCCAGCGCAGATTAACGGCTGTGGGCCTTGCCGACAGCAAAAATTCATAGGCCGCGTTCAACGCGCCATCCGACGCATCCTTACGCAGGGCAAAGCACACACCATAGGCCGCCGCCGCGCCGATCAGCGGCGCGCCGCGCACCATCATGCTTTTAATCGCATGCGACACCTCAACCGCACTTGCAAGCCGCACTGTCACAAACGCATGCGGCAGCTTCGTCTGATCGATAATACCCACAGACCAGCCATCCGGTTGCAGCCAGATCGAACGCCATGCCTTGCCGTCAATTTTCATTTTAATCAGTGGCCTGAATAAGTGGTGAGCGCCAGCACTTCCTTACCCAGCGCCTCCAGCCGTTTGCGGCCGCCCAGATCGGGCAGGTCCACCACAAAACTGCACGCCACAACCCTTGCGCCCTGACGTTCGATCAGTTTGATTGCGGCCTCTGCGGTGCCGCCGGTTGCGATCAGATCATCGACCAGCAGTACGGTATCACCGGCCTTCACCGCATCAATGTGAATTTCCAGCCGGTCCCTGCCATATTCCAGATCATAATCTTCACCGATGGTTTTATAGGGCAGCTTGCCCGGTTTGCGCACCGGCACAAACCCGCACGACAATTGATGCGCCACCGCGCCGCCCAGAATAAAGCCGCGCGCCTCGATGCCAGCGACCTTGTCGATGCGCACGCCCGCATGAAACTGCACCAGCCCGTCAACCGCCTTGCGAAAGCCAACCGGATCACCCAGAAGCGTGGTGATATCGCGAAACATGATGCCGGGTTTTGGATAATCCGGAATGGCGCGAATATATTTTTCAATCACTTTGGCGACCCCTTCAATACACGCCCGGCGACGGCGTCAAGCTTCGCCAATAATTTTGCATCGCGTTTTTCGGGTGCGGTCATCAGCGCCATTTCCAGCGCCCGGTCGCAGCCCTGCGGACAGACCGCCCCATGCAAGGCGCCGCCCGCAATCTGCCCCACCACCTGTTTTACCAGATCGCCCGCATGGGCCGCGTTACGCTGCAACACCGCAATTACCGAGGCGACATCCACATCGTCATGGTGCGGATGCCAGCAATCATAATCTGTGACCATGGCGACGGTGGCGAAACAGATTTCCGCCTCGCGCGCCAGTTTCGCTTCCGGCATATTGGTCATGCCAATGACATCACAGTCCCAGGCGCGATACATGTTGGATTCGGCCAGGGACGAAAATTGCGGCCCCTCCATTGCCAGATAGGTTCCACCCCGCGTATAGGGAATTCCAATTTCCGCCGCCCCCTTTTCAAGCATGTCGCCAAGCCGCCCGCATACGGGTTTTGCCATGGACACATGGGCGACCAAACCATTGCCGAAAAAACTTTTCTCGCGCGCAAAGGTGCGGTCGATAAATTGATCGACGATGACAAAGGTTCCTGGCGCCAGGGCCTCACGAAACGAACCGCAGGCGGAAACAGATAGAATGTCCGTGACGCCGCTGCGTTTCAGCGCGTCGATATTGGCGCGGTAATTAATGCCGGATGGCGAGTACGTATGGCCGCGCCCGTGACGCGGTAAAAACACCACCTCGACCCCCTGTAACCGGCCAAATAGCATTTCATCTGACGTCTGCCCCCACGGGCTTTCGACCTGCCGCCATTCGGCCTTTTCCAGCCCGTCAATGTCATAAACGCCACTACCGCCGATAACGCCCAGTTTCATATGTTTTGCTCCTGACAAATATGCAGGGCATTGTTAGCCCCGATCCGCCCAAGGGGCAAGAAATCGGTCGCATCCTGCGTATGGAATGATACAGTTTCGGTATTGGAGGACCAGATTATGAAAGAAAAAATCGGCTTTATCGGCCTGGGAAATATGGGCAAACCCATGGCCATGAACCTTGCCCGGGCGGGGATGGATATCACCGTCTATGACCTGAACCCGGACACCATGCATGATCTGGCGGCGCTGGGCGCAAAGACGGCAAGCTCCACGGCCGGAATTGGCGAGAAATGCGACATTGTCGAACTGGTGGTGATGAACGACCGGCAGATCGAGGAAGTAATCACCGGCAGGGGACAGGGCGACGGCCTGCTGGCGGGAATGAAACCGGGCGGGCTGATCATTATTCACAGCACCGTCAGCCCGGTCACCTGCCAGCGTATGGCGGCGGCATGCGCTGAACGGCAAATCAGCGTCATTGACGCCGCAGTCAGCGGCGCGGAAGCCCGCTCTGTCGATGGCACGCTTACCCTGATGGTAGGCGGCGACGCCACGCAGGTGGAACGCGCCCGGCCGATTTTCTCCATTGTCGGCGAAGAGGTGTTTCACATGGGCGCGGTCGGCATGGGACAGGCCGCCAAGCTGTGCAACAATCTCATGTCGCTGATCAATATGAAAGTTGTCGAAGAAGGTCTGGCGCTGGCCCGCGCCGCCGGCATTGATGAAGATCAGATGATCGAAATCGCCAAGGTCAGCACCGGGGATAGCTGGGCGTTGCGCGGGATCAAGCCGATGCGCGCGCTGTTTGCGCAAGGCACCCATGGCGCAGGCAGCATAAGCAAACTGGTTGCCAAGGATCTGGTGCTGGCGCTGCGCTTTGGGGAACAGCTGGGGGTGCCACTTGGCTTCACCGATTACGCCGTCAACCGGGACCGTGATAAGCCCGAATGATCATCCTTTCCACCGGCGATGTGCCCTGCCCCCATTGCGGTGTGAAAACCGCAATGGGGCTGTTGGAAATCCGTGATATGGCGGTATTGCTGTGTCCGCACTGCGCGCGCGAAAGCAGCATTGACATTACAAAATATTCCCATGACATCGCCATGTATGAATGGGCGCAGCGCCAGTTTGGCGGCGATCAGGATCGTAATTTATGAAATCTGTTATACATAGCCCGGCCTGGCTGGCGCTGACTTCCGCCGCATTGTTTGGTCTCGCCACCCCGTTCGCCAAGCTGCTGCTGGGTGGCATGCAGGCCTGGCTGCTGGCGGGCCTGCTTTATCTGGGGGCGGGGCTGGGCCTTGGAGTATATTCACTGATACGGCGGGCGGGCAGGCAGGCCCCACGTGAAGCGCCGCTAGCCCGCGCCGACCTGCCGTGGCTTGTGGCGGCAATCGTTTCCGGCGGCGTCATTGCGCCGGTCCTGCTGATGTCTGGCCTGAACCTGACCACGGCGTCCAGCGGCTCCCTGTTGCTTAATCTTGAAGCCATTGCGACGGTCGCCATTGCGGCGTTGATTTTCCGCGAACATGTCGGCGGGCGTTTGGTGTCAGGCGCGGCGCTGATCATTGCGGGTGCGTTGGCCCTGTCGTGGCAGGGAAGTTTTTTTGAACTGGATGCTGGCGCGATCCTGATCGCGGGCGCGTGTATAGCCTGGGGCATCGATAATAATCTTACCCGCCGCATATCCGGCGCAGACCCGGTGCAGATCACCCTGCTGCGCGGGTTGATCGCGGGCACCGTCAACGTCTCGATTGGACTGGCGGGCGGCGCCACCTTACCCGAACCTGCACTGCTGGCGGGCACACTGGTCACGGGATTTTTTGGATATGGCGTTAGTCTTGTGCTGTTTGTGATGTCGCTACAGCGTCTTGGCACGGCGCGCACCGGGGCGTATTTTTCGACCGCGCCGTTCATTGGCGCGCTGGCCGCCATTCCTTTATTATCCGATCCGCTGACACCGCAATTCCTGATCGCAGGCCTATTGATGGGCATTGGCGTCTGGCTCAGCCTGACCGAAAACCACCTGCATCCCCATGCGCACGAGGCGCTGGAACACAGCCACCGGCACAGCCATGACGCACATCATCAGCATACGCATTTGGATGAAGCGGCAACCGGCGCGGCGCACACCCATGCGCACCGGCACGCCCCCCTCACCCACGCCCACCCCCACTGGCCCGACCTGCACCACCGGCACGGGCATAAAGAGGGGACGGGCTGATGCGCCTGCTTGCGGGATTGAGCGAACCGGGTTAGGCATACCCCTGCCATCAAGAGAAAGCCCGTTAAATGCGCCTGTCATGGAACGAAATTCGCGCCCGCGCCGCCAGCTTCGCCAAAGAGTGGGCAGGTCATGGCTATGAAAAAGGCGAGACGCAGCTTTTTTATCAGGAATTTTTCAAAATATTCGACATGCCCGTGCGCCGGGTAGCAAGTTTTGAGGAGCCGGTAAAGAAGCTAGGCGATAAACGCGGATTTATCGACCTGTTCTGGAAAGGCGTACTGCTGGCCGAGCAAAAAAGCTTGGGCGGCAACCGGATAAAAGCCAAGCAGCAGGCGCTGGATTATTTTCCCGGCCTGAAGGACGCAGAACTGCCCCGCTATGTGCTGGTCAGCGACTTTCAGACGTTTGATCTGTACGACCTGGACGAAGATGAACAGATCACCATTCCCCTTGCCGATCTGCCCCGCCATGTGGAGAAATTCGGGTTCATCCTTGGGGTGCAAAAGCGCACCTTCAAGGATCAGGATCCGGTCAATATCAGGGCGTCCGAGCTTGTCGGCAAGCTGCATGACGCCCTGGAGTCGTCCGGCTACACAGGCCACGATCTGGAACAGTTTCTGGTCCGCATCGTGTTTTGCCTGTTTGCCGACGATACGGGGATTTTCGAGCCGCGCGATATTTTCCTTGATCTGCTGGAAAACCGCACCCGCGAAGATGGTTCTGACCTGGGCGGCTGGCTGGCGCAACTGTTTCAGGTGTTGAATACGCGCGAGGACAGCCGGCAAAAAAACATAGATAGCGACCTTGACCGCTTTCCTTATATCAATGGCGATCTGTTCCGCGACACGCTGGTGATTCCATCTTTTGACGCGGCCATGCGCCAGCGCCTGATCGACGCCTGCCTGTTCGACTGGTCGGCCATTTCGCCCGCTATTTTCGGCTCGCTGTTCCAGTCGGTAATGGACAAGGGCGAGCGAAGGGCGCAAGGCGCGCATTACACCACCGAGAAAAATATTCTGAAGGTCATCGGCCCTCTGTTCCTGGATGAACTGCGCGCCGAGTTCGCGCAACTGAAGGCGCGCCGGGACAGCCGCCGTATGCCTGAACTGCTGAGGTTTCAGGAAAAGCTGGGCAGCCTGCGTTTCCTCGACCCGGCCTGCGGCTGCGGCAATTTTCTGATCATCAGCTATCGTGAACTGCGTGCCCTGGAGATCGAGGTGCTGCGCGAAACAAAGCCGGGCGGCCAGTTGGACGCATGGGCGGATGTGCTGTCGCTGATCAATGTCGATCAGTTCTATGGCATAGAGATCGGCGAGTTTCCCGCCCGCATCGCGGAAACAGCGCTGTGGATGATGGACCACATCATGAATAACCGGCTGAGCCTGGAGTTCGGCAGAACCTATGTGCGCATCCCGCTCGACAAATCGCCGCATATTCTGAATGCCGACGCGCTGGAAATGGATTGGGCGGCGCTGTTGCCGCCGCAAGACTGTTCCTATGTGCTCGGCAATCCGCCGTTTGTGGGCCAAAGTTTCCAATCCCCGGTTCAACGCATTCAAATGGCGAAAGTCATTGACGCAGAAAATGGTAAGGCCGGGTCACTCGACTATGTGGGCGCATGGTTTATTAAAGCTGGGCGTTATATCCAGAACAGCCACGCCCGGATCAGCTTCGTCGCCACCAATTCGATCACCCAGGGCGAACAGGTGGCGCAATTATGGCCAATCCTGTTTGACCGCTGCCATCTGGAACTGGCTTTTGCGCACCGCACCTTCGCCTGGGGGTCGGATGCGCGCGGCAAGGCGCATGTGCATGTGGTCATACTTGGCCTGACGAGGGCGCCGTTTGCTCCGAAGGACAAGCGCCTGTTCGCCTATGATGATATTAATGGCGAACCGCATGAGAGCCTTCATGGCGCATTGACGCCCTATCTGTTTGACGGCGGCGGCCTCGCCAACCCGCATCTGGTGGTACGAGAAGCGCGGGTACCAATTGACAGCTTGCCGGTCATGCGCATGGGCAGCAAACTTGTTGAGGGCGGACACTACATTTTCGATGCAGAGGAGAAAGAGCAATTCCTTGCTGACGCGCCGGGTGCCGCAAAATTTCTTGTGCCGCTTATCGGCTCCCAAGAATTCATTCAAGGTAATAAAAGATGGATTCTAGCTTTGCAAAAAGCATCTGTCGTTGAACTGAAAGCAATGCCCGCAGTCACAAAGCGCATTCAAGCGGTACGGGAGTACAGGGCAAAAAGCAAGAAGGCCGCAACACGAAGATTAGCCGGTTCTCCTGTGGAATTCGAGGTTACAACTATTCCCGCCGCGCCATTTCTGGTGGTGCCGAAGGTCAGTTCCGAGCGGCGGGAATATGTGCCCATCGGCTGGATGGAGCCGCCTGTCATTCCCAGCGATCTTGTGCAGATAATCGAGAACGCCTCACTGCCGCTATTCGGCCTGCTGACCTCCGCCATGCATATGAGCTGGCTGCGCCATATCGGCGGGCGGCTGAAAAGCGACTACCGCTATTCCATCGGCCTTGTTTACAACACCTTCCCCATGCCGCCCGTGAGCCAGGCCGAACTGGAGAAACTGGCGCCGCTGGCGCAGGCGGTGCTGGACGCCCGCGCGGCGCATCCCGGCGCAACTCTGGCCGATCTGTATGACCCGGACCTGATGCCCGCCAATCTGCGCAGAGCGCATGCAATCCTCGACAGCAAAGTGGACCGGCTCTACGCCCCCAAGGGTTTCACCTCAGACTTCGAGCGCGTCGCGCATCTGTTCGGCCTGTACGAAAAAATAACCGCCCCGCTGGTGCCAGCGGCGGCAAAACCCAAAACCCGCCGCAGGAAAATTACCAAGGGAACTCAATAGTAAATTAATGATTGCAATGATATCGATATCAACGTATTATCACATTCATGGCTCAAATTCTGATACGCAACCTTGATGAGGCGGTTATCGCCGCGCTTCGCCAGCGGGCGGTTGAGGCTGGCACATCCCTCGAAGAAGAGGCGCGGCGCGCGCTGGCAAGTTCCGCCGGGCTGACGCGCGACGCGGCGCTGGCGCGGCTGGATGCGGTGCGAACGCGCATTGGGCGCATCGGCGGCCCTTCATCGCTGGAGGATTTGCGGCGCGACCGGGCGCGCGACGGACTGGCCTAGTGGCGCTGGTTATCGACGCCAGCGTCGCCCTGAAATGGGTGCTTGAGGAAGACGGCTCAGATGCCGCGCGGACGCTTGTTGCGGATGAAACGCTGACTGCGCCGGACCTGATGTTTATCGAATGCGCCAATGTATTGTGGGTCAAGGCGCGGCGCGGCAATCTTTCCGCTGCGGACGCCAAAGCCGCCTATGCGGCCATCGAGGCGACGCCGATCCGGGCGATCCCCGCGCAGCTTTATGCAGCCGCCGCGCAAAGCATTGCGTTCGATCTGGATCAAACGCCCTATGACAGCCTTTACCTGGCGATTGCATTGGCCGAACGCGCGACGCTGATAAGCGCGGATGCAGCGTTTGCCAACGCCGCGCTGGCGCATCCACTGTATCGCGCTTCGATCAGGCTGCTGGGGAAGTGACACACTCTCGCCGTCATCGCGAGCCGCATAGCGGCGTGGCGATCCAGAGTCTCACCGAATGGCCTGTGTTTGTGACTCTGGATCGCCACGCTTCGCTCGCGATGACGGCAAGTGTAGAGTGAGAAAATGATTCATTCTGACCCGATATTGCGTTAGGCAGGATGCATGACAAAACAGCCTGACATAACAGACATCACGGAATTAGCCGGGCGCGTAATCGCGGGCGACCGGCGCGCTCTGGCGCGGGCGATTACGCTGATCGAATCGCGACGCCCTAGTGACCGGCCAAAGGCGGGGGCCTTGTTGCGGCAGTTGCTGCCCTCTACCGGCAAGGCGATCCGGCTGGGCTTTTCCGGGGCGCCGGGGGTGGGGAAATCCAGTTTTATTGAGACATTCGGCATGTTCCTCACCAAACGCGGGATGAAGGTCGCGGTGCTGGCGGTTGATCCTTCGTCCACGCGCTCGGGCGGCTCTATTCTGGGCGATAAAACCCGCATGGAATTGCTGTCGCGCGATCCCAACGCCTTTATCCGGCCAACCCCTTCCAGCGGCGCGCTGGGGGGCGTGGCGCGGCGCACCCGCGAGGCCATGCTGGCGGCGGACGCGGCGGGCTATGACGTGGTGATCATCGAAACTGTGGGCGTCGGCCAGTCGGAAACCCAGGTTTGCGACATGGTGGATATGTTTGTGCTGCTGCTGTCGCCCGGCGGCGGGGATGAGTTGCAGGGCATCAAGCGCGGCATCATGGAACTGGCGGATATGGTCATCGTCAACAAGGCCGATGGGGAATTTCTGCAGGCCGCTGGGCGGGCGGCGGCGGAACATCAGGCCGCCCTGCATCTGATGCGGCCAAAGACCATGCACTGGCAGGTTCCGGTGCTGCAAACTTCCGCCCTGACCGGCAGCGGCATGAGCGATGTGTGGGACAGCATCACCGCCTATCGCACGGCGCTTGGAAATTCAGGAGAGTTGGCCGCGCGCCGCGCCGTACAGGCCCGCGCCTGGATGTGGTCAGAAGTGCATGACGGATTGCTGGACATGCTGGTTGATGACCCCGCGACCGAAAAGCTGGCTGCAAAACTGGAAAAGCAGGTGCTGGAAGGAAAGCTGCCCGCCAGCGAGGCGGCGCAACAGATACTGGAACTGTTTCGCGGGAAAACATGAGCGGACCGGACCTGACAGAACTCTCTGTCAGGTCCGGCCAATAATCAGCTTATCAGGATATTTCAAGCCCGCGCATGTCGCCTTCATCGCGCCATTGCTTCATGATCCTGAAAAAGTCTTCCGAGCTGCCGCCATATTGTCCGTTCTGGCCGCTTCTTTCGCCGGGTTTGCCTTCATTATTGTAATAGCCGGGGGTGCATTCCGCATAGAAGCGCAGCCCCAGTTTCGCCTTACGGATGATGACCTGCACCCATTCGTCTTCGGCTTCCTGCGAGGCTTCGACCACCGTGTGGTTGCTGTCCTTCATCTTCCTGATGATATGGGACAGGTGCTTGGCGTTCTCATCCAGCGCATGCGGGAAGTTTGCCGTGAAGCCGGACTGCATGGTGCCCATAATGAAGCAGTTGGGGAAACCGCGTGTATGCATGCCATGCAGGGTCGCAACGCCTTTGGCCCATTTTCCGCTGAGCGTCTGCCCGCCGCGACCGGTCAGATCATAGCCTGAACGGCGGGTATAATCGGTGCCTACTTCAAAGCCGGTGGCGAAAATCAGGCAATCAACTTCATATTCCTTGCCGTCGAACACCACGCCTTTTTCGGTTATCCGGTCAACGCCCTGACCATGCGTATCGACCAGTGTCACATTGGGACGGTTGAAGGTTGGCAGATAATCATCGTGGAAACAGGGACGCTTGCAGAATTGCCGGTAATAGGGCTTGAGCGCCTCTGCTGTGGCCTTGTCCTTGACGATGGTGTCCACGCGCGCACGAACGCCTTCCATCTTTTCATAATCAAGCAGTTCGGTGAAGGCCAGCATTTCCGAGCGGGATGCGCCTGCCCCCTTGCCCGCCTTTACCTTGACCAGCAGGTTGCGGATGATTTCGGTCCAGCCGTCATTGACCAGATCTTTTTCGGCATAGCCGCCGGTGACCAGAATGTTGAAATTTTCCAGGCGATCCTTATGCCATCCGGGCTTCAGGCTTTTTACCCATTCCGGATCGGTAGGACGGTCATTTCGTACGTCTACGGACGATGGGGTGCGCTGAAACACATAGAGATGTTTGGCCGCCGCACCCAGATGCGGAATGCATTGCACGGCGGTGGCGCCGGTACCGATAATGCCGACGCGCTTGTCCTTGAGGCCGGTCAGATTGCCCTTGGAATCGCCGCCCGTATAGGCGTAATCCCAGCGGCTGGTGTGAAAGGTATGGCCCTTGTAATCATCAATGCCGGGAATGCCGGGAAGTTTTGGCCGGTGCAGCGGGCCATTGGACATGACCACAAAACGCGCCTTCATCCGGTCGCCGCGATTGGTCGAAATGATCCATTTGGAGTCTTTTTCGTCCCATTCCATGCCGGTGATTTCGGTTTGCAGGCAGGCATTGTCGTAAAGATCATATTTCTTCGCAATCGCCTGGCTATGCGCCAGAATTTCCGGCGCATCCGTATAACGCATTTTTGGGATAAAGTTCAGCTCTTCCAGCAGCGGCAGATAGATATAGGATTCCACATCGCAGGCCGCGCCGGGATAGCGGTTCCAGTACCAGGTGCCGCCAAAGTCGCCGCCCTTTTCGATCATCCGGATGCTTTTCACGCCGGCTTCACGCAGGCGCGCGCCCGCCAGCAGACCACCGAAACCACCACCAATGACCGCAACATCGACCTCATCAAACAGCGGCTCGCGTGTGAAGGGCTCCACATAGGGATCGTCCAGAAAATGGGAAAAGTCGCCCTTGGGTTGCTGATATTGCTCATTGCCGTCGGGGCGGATGCGCTTGTCGCGTTCGGCGCGATATTTCGCAAGCAGCGCTTCGGGATCGAACGAAATCTCCATCCCCATTTTTTGGGCCAATTCCTTCGTTGGCATGATCACTTCGTGATCCTGTCTGCTAACGCGTGTCGAGCCCTGCACACCTTCACTCATGACGTTTCACTCCGATTTTGGGGCCTGAACCCCGACAATTTCTAATGGCTGACAATATATCAGTTTTTTGCTCCCGGCAACAGATCAAAGACCAAATCAACCAATAGAACGGCTTGACGGGCGTAAATTGACGCGCTATTCATTCCCCCTCATTCAGACCCGCTTGCCGGGCCTTTTTCATTTGCTGCACCTGAGGAAACGATCCATGGCCAGACGCTGTGAACTTACCGGCACCGGCGTACTTACCGGCAATAATGTCAGCCACGCGAACAACAAGACCCGTCGGCGCTATTTGCCCAATCTGGTGAATGTCACCCTTACCAGTGACGCCATGGGTCAGGGTGTGCGGTTAAAAATTTGCGCCAGCACCCTGCGTTCGGTTGATCATAATGGCGGTCTGGACGCCTATCTGATGAAGGCGGATGCGGCCAACATGTCGCTGCGCGCGCGGCGCCTGAAAAAACAGATTGCCGCCCGCCGCGCCGCTACGGCTGCTGCTTCAGCTTAAACATTAGCAGAAGATTTTTCTGTAACGGATTGAAATTATTATCTGAAACTACATAGATAATGGTTTCGCCAGCGGCATTTACGCGCGCCGCAAGCCCCTCAAAATTATCGATTCCATAGCGGGCGGTGAGATTGATCAGCACCTCCCCGTCAAGCAGGGCATCGGGTTTGATTGTGTCCGCCCTGATGCGCCTGATCTGCATGCCAGGCCCGCCAAGCAAACTGTACCGCCGTTCCAGCACCAGCAGATCGCCGTCTGGCAGGAATTCCAGGTCCGTGGGGTCAAACTCTCCCTCGCGGCGCAGATAAATATTATGCGCCCTATCTTTGCCAACCAGCCAGCCGGTGTGATTTCCGTCCCGATCCAGATATTCCTCGGCCAGCGCAATAAAGCTGCCATCGGCGCGCCTGCCAAAGGCCTCTATTCCCTTGTTTGACGGCGCTTGCGCCAGGCCGGACGGCATCTGCACAGGCGAAGGCTTTCCGCTCAGGCCCGCCGGGTAATATAATATCCGGTGCCGTCCTTCGAATGAAACATAGGCGGGACCGGACAGATTACCCGGCTGTTCCAGCGTCAGGGATTCAGAATCGGTCCATTTTTTGCCGCTTATTACCCGGCCATCCTCTCCCCGCAAGGCTAACAGTTCGACCTGATCCAGTCCCGCAAGCCGATCCTTTTCATAGATCAGATGGGCGCCCAGCCATTTCCCCTTATCGGTAATTGCCAGCAGCCGGGTACCGTCGGCACTGACCTGAAGGCCGGAAATGCCTCCAAAATCCGGATCATCCGAGTGCATTGTGATGCCGGAAAGATATATCAACTTGCCAAATTCAGTGCGGGACGGCTCTTCACCATCCAGAAAATGGCGGCTGCTTTTCACGCTCACATCATTCGCAGCAATAACCGCCTGCGGGACAAGTAAGGTTGAGGCCAGTAACAACAAGGCCGTCCGCATCCGGCGCCATTTGCGTATCATGGGAGGGGGTCCGCCTGTACCTTTGAGGAATTATCGTCCCAGAAGCTCCCATAAAACGGTGTATAACGCCAGTATGCTGGCGGCAATACTACCGGGCACCAGCAGTTTTCCGGCCTGCCCCCTTGAGGTTCCAGGCTGTGAACCGTACCTGATAATGCTGGAAGGTATAAGCTGGCTGCGAACCAGTAAGGTTGCGAGCAGCATAACAGCCAGCCCAAGTCCGATTGTAAAAAGCGGCTCATCTACAGGCATATATTTCCATCCCGTGTGATTCTTCTTGGTGTCGTCAGCATAAACTCTTTGCTTGAAACAGTTAATAAAAGGTAAATAAATAGTGAATAACACATAGCTTACGCCTCCAAAACAGGCCAATATGGGCATATTGAGGGATGAGGATTAGGGGGACAAAGTGTACAGATGACCGCTCATGTCGAAGACCATCGCGAATCCTACATTCAGAAAATCCGCCTGAACCGGGCGGACAAGAAGAACGCCCTGACGCCGCAAATGTATCTGGCGATTGCCGAAGCTTTGCGCAGCGCGCAAACCGACAGAAAAGTTCGCGTGACGGTTCTTACCGGCAGCGGGGACAGCTTTACTGCCGGTAATGACATTGGCGATTTCGTCATCACCTCGAACGCGCCAAAAGGCGAAAAATCCCTGACCGAGGGGCCGGCTCCCTTTCCTACATTTCTGGCCGCGCTGATGACGGCGGAAAAGCCCGTTATCGCCGCTGTGAATGGCATGGCGATTGGCGTTGGCGTCACCATGCTGATGCATTGCGATCTGGTTTACGCCGCTGACACGGCGCGCTTTGGCATGCCGTTTGTTAATCTGGGTGCAGTGCCGGAAGCCGGCTCATCGGTGCTGATACCGAACATGGTCGGAAGAATGAAGGCGATGGAACTGTTTTTACTCGGTGATCAGTTCAGCGCGCAAAAGGCGCAGCAACTGGGTTTCGTGAACGAAATTTTTCCCGCTGACCGGCTGATGCAGGAAGTGACTGCAATTGCTGCACGGCTTGCCGCAAAACCGCCAAGCGCCGTGCGCGAGACAAAACGGCTGGTGCGCGAACATGGCGCATTGCTGGAAAAGGCCATCCGCGAAGAAGGCCGGACATTTGATGCGCAACTGCGCACGCCAGAATCAAAGGAAGCCCTGAAAGCGTTCAGTGAACGCCGCCCGGCGGATTTTTCGAAGTTTGATTAAGTCTGCGAGTCGATCCGTTCACGAAGCGTTTGTTGTATTTTTTGATGGCGTTCGCGGGTTAAATCGTAACGTGTAAAATAGAGTACGCCCACCGCCATCACGACGGCCATTATCGGCCCGTTAAACAGGCCAAGCTCGGTCAATTTCTCGCCGGGGATGCTGCCGGGTTCCACGCGTACCGGAAACGCGATCAAGTCTATCGCGACGCCCGCCATAATATGACCAAAGGCCGAGGCGGACTTTCCCGCGAATGATGCGGCGCCAAAGAAAATTCCTTCCTGACGTCGACCGCTGGTCAATTCATGTTCGTCGGCGATGTCCGCCATCATCGAGCCGCCGCTGACACCGGCGAGGGCCGCGAAAAAAGCCGATACAAACACCAAACACAGCAGAATTGGAAACAGGATGGGATGATCATTGCCGGGGAAATATCCAATTTCACGCAAAGTCGGTCCGATTGCCCCCAGCAGCACCAGCATTGCAGCACCGATGACGTAGGTCCGCTTTTTATCGATCCAGTCATGCGTACGGCGCAAAACCATCAATCCCGCAACAAACCCCACGCTAGCGGCAATAATGTAACTGGAGATTTGTGACGGGGACATTTCCCAGTAATAAGTCGACATGTGCAATTGCAGCGTCGCGTGCGTCCCAACGACAATATAAAAAAACAGCAACCCAACAAACAGGGCGCGAAACGACGGATTGGAAAGCGCCTGCCGCATTTCGCGCATCATGCGTACCAGTCCGGTTCCAAAATCGCCCTGGACCGGCTTTGACAACCCCGGGATCAACCGGTGTGTGCCAAAGGCACTAAAGCCAATGACAAAAACCATGGCAAACGCCATGGCCGCAGCAAAAGGCGGATAGCGGGTGGGATCAAGTTGCCCGTTGGTGAATTCTGCACTCGGCACAAAATAATAATTCATCCCCACAAGCAAACACCCAATCGAACCTAACGCTCCGAACACGGTGCGAATGGCAACGATACTGGAGCGCTCGGTATAATGAGAACTAAGTTCGGCACCGAGGGACAAATGGGGCACATGATACAAAGCAATGGCCCCGCGCGACAAAATCGAAAACCCTGTCAGCCAGATAAACAAACCAGTAGCGCCCAGTCCTTCTGGCGGATCAAATAAAAAATAGAATGTAATGGCCAGCGGCGGTATCGAGGCATACATCAACGGGTGGCGGCGGCCGTAACGTGATTGAAGGTTATCGGAATATGATCCGATCAAGGGATCAATCACCGCATCGACGATTAGCGCGACGCCAACCGCCAGCCCCGCCAGGCTGCCGCTTAATCCCAAAACCTGTACATAATAGAAGAATAAAAAAAACTCGAAGGCACGCGCTTTGATGCCTTCGGCGGAGCGGCCTACACCATAAATTAGCTTGGTTCGCCAACTTAACTTGGTGTTGGTTTCCACGCCCACCCCGCCATTTAACAACACTTACCTCGTCAGCCTAGCCACCGGATAAGCAAAAATCTAATCAAGTAAAAGTGAATACAGGTTCTTGCGTGTCCGGGCCGGACAAAAAAATGATGGCGTGCCCGGCAGGATTCGAACCTGCGACCCCAAGCTTAGAAGGCTTGTGCTCTATCCAGCTGAGCTACGGGCACACGTGACAACGTAACGGCTTAATGGGTTACATTAATGTAATGTGTCCATTAATGCGTCCATGGCGCTGTGCGGTCTGCGCGGAAATTATCCGCATAGGCCTTAAGCACCCGTTTGGTTTTGCGGGGCTCAATGACCTGATACGCCAAACCATGCTTGTCTGCAAAGGCAATCGCTGCCTCGCGGCTATCGAAACGCAGACGAAGCTCAGTATTGCGCATATCAGAGGCGCTGGTCCAGCCCATCAGGGGTTCGATTTTCTTTGCAGCTTCAGATTCAAATTCAACCACCCACATCTGGCTGTTCGATTTTCCTGATTGCATCGCGTTTTTGGACGGCTGATAGATTCTGGCCAGCATCACCATATAATCCCTGTACTGAACATTACTTACTCCGCCACTTTCTGGCTGTTAATTTTCGCCAACTGGCTCTGGAATTGGCCCAGATCGAAATAATCGCGCCATTTGGTAATTTTGCCGTCTTTTATTTCAAACACGCCCATCACCGGGAGTTCAAGCCACTGGCCACTCATCAGGAATTTATCGGTGCGCTCGGTCATCACTGCGCCGCCAGAGGTCTCTGCGATATGATGCGTTTCGAAGACGAGCTTATCCCCCATTCCGATAAAGCCCGCGATGGTTTTACGAATATCCGCCAAGCCATTCACAATTGGCATGGGGATATTGTGATACACAGCGTCCGGCGTAAAAAAGCCCATAACCCGGTCCAGATCCTGGGCCTCCCATGCGGCAATAAAATCCTTCACGATTGCGATATTGCTCATTGCTGCTTCTCCCCCGTTGGGCGTTAGCCGGTATTCCCGGCGGGGCAGCCTATCACGATGCGTGGCGCAAGAAAACCGTTAGGCGAACCCGTCAAATGCGGCCAGCGAAACCGGCAGGCCCAGATCCTGTAAAACCGCAATATCCAGCACGCCCACCACCTTGGTTTGACCCGCGCCAAGCGAACTGGCCATCAGATCGCCGCCGGTTCCCAGATGGGCTGGCCCCGAACTGGCCAGGCCAACCGCGCCGCCTTTGGCCTCTACCGCATTCGGCCCAAGGAAATTCAGATTGCTTGCCGAGAGGCCCGTTACATACTGATCATAATTGGTAAGAAAGCCTGGCTGTATGGGCCTTCCGCTACTGTCCAGATTGCTGCGAAAACCAAGCACATGCCCCAATTCATGGGCAAAGATCGAAAGAGCGTCGAATTTATCGCGCGGCATGGGGTCATCAACCGAGTCCCGGAAAACCAGACGCGATGGATCGGCTGCAATCGTAATCCGCCCGTCGGGCGTACTGCCATTGGGATCGCGTCCGGTTACCAGTTCCACGCCCACCCCGGTCTGGGTAAGGCGGCGGCCATCAAATATTTCGCCGGTATAGATCTCAACCAGAGAGCCTGCGAAGGCCAGCACGCCCGGGGCGCTGCTCTGAAACGTGACTTCCAGTTCAATGGGCGCCGTACGGGTAAAATGGACCGCCCACATATCCCAGGCTGCGGCGAGACTGTCGCGAATAGCCGCATCAAAAGGCGCCAGCGTTCCAGTGCTGTCCGCGATTTTTATGGTCAGTCCATTGCCGGTCCCCAAATTCTGCAACACCTGCTGCGCCAGCGTAACGGATATGGCGGAGGTGTCTATATCCGTCACCACACGGCGCGCATCCCCGATGCGGAAGATTTCGCCTGTAGTATCGCCAATCTGGGCCACATAGCTCTGGGCAACCGCAACCTTGTTATCAATCACCGTTTTGTCACCGCCCTGGGCGCCACTGATAATATCAATGATCACCCCGCCAACCGGTTTGCCCGCCGCCAATTCACCCTTCCAGTAGGAGAGGCCGGCCGCATCCGGGGCGTGATTGAACAGATTATTGTAAACCGAGGTCAAAAACGCATCGATGGAACCGCCAACCGGATTTGCCAGATAGGCATAGCTTGAAACGGCTTCGCCCTGCCGTGAAAAACTTTCAGCGATGGCGGCGATGGACATGCCGCCCGCAAGATTTCCCGTCCAGTAGTTTAGCCCGGCCGGATCCGGCGCGCGGTTAAAATACCCAATGTATATCTGCGTAATCAGCGCATTCGAGGCTGTCATATACCAACTCCCTCCGATTTTTTCGGGGAGCGGATATATTGCAGTATTCAGATTTATATTAGCTTAATATGCAAATTTTTACTTGGTAAATACAGTATTAATGGTTAATTATGCATTAGTTATAAATATAGTTATTGCATTTACCATGCCCCGCCCGCTGTCATGCCGCCGCCATTCCGCGAGCTGCGAAAAAATTAAAAAAATGTAAATTTTTTGCCCCGCATACCCAATCCTGGAGATGACAGGCCCGGCGGGAAGATGGCTTCCTGAACACTGGCTAATTGTTTAGTCCCATCTTGTAGTGGTGTAATATATTCTACGCTACAATAGGAGGGGTTGTGGGACAGGTTTTACACGGATGCGCCCGCACAACTGCGGTCGTGCGTCGAGCGATACAACATAGTCAAAAGAGCCTGAATGATCTGGCCGAACAATGCGGTGAAGCCGCTTCCGGGGTGGGTATAACAGCAATGGGTGATTTATATCCATGTTCGATTTTATAAATGCGTAACCCCCATCACCCCCATAAACCATAATAATTTTAACTGTCATACCTAATCCTGGGTATGACACGCCCCGTTTCATCTGACAGACTTGTCTACTAAACCAGTCCGCCCGCCGCAAGCACGGAAACCGGCAGGCCCGTGTCCTGTAAAATGGCGATATGCAGCGGCTCGATCAGCCTGACCTGCCCGTTGGTAATCCTGGCCGCCATCAGGTCCGTCGAATCCGCAAGATGCGATGGGCTGGCCGGGTCCAGCGCCACCGGGGCGCCGCCATTCGCCGCGAGGGCGGCGGGACCGGTAAATACCGGGCTGCTGACGCCTGTGATATAACGCTCAAAAGAGCCAATAAAACTGCCGGACAATGAGGATCCCGCACTAAAACCCAGAATATGACCGATTTCATGGGCAAAGACCGATATCGCGTCAAACTTGTCCTGGGGCAGCGGATCATCCAGAGACGCACGAAACGCCAGGCGCGAAAGATTGCTGCCCAGGCTTATTTCGCCATCTACCGCGCTGCCATTTGGATCAATGCCCGTGGCTATTTCATAACCCGCACCTGCCTGAAGGATACGCCTTCCCTGATCAAACGCGCCTGTACTTTGCGTAACAATCGAACGCGCCGACGCCAGTGTGCTGTCGGCCCCCGGCATTAGATTAATTTCGAGTTCAATCGGCGCATGGCGGGTGAAATATACCTCCCATAAATCCCAGGCGGCATGAACGCTTTTACGGATCGCTGCTTCAAAGGGCGCAAGAGCGCCCGTTGGGTCGTTGAAAACCAGCGTCAAATCATTGGCAATCAGGGAGAGCGCAAGTGTCTGGGCATTGGTAACGGATGCGGCGGTTGCATCCACGCCGTCCAGTATCTGGCGCGCTTCGCTCAGCCGGAAAGTTTCTCCAGGCGTATCGGTCAGGCGCGTGACATAAAACTGGCCGACGGCGGTTTTATTATCAACAATCACCTTGTCCGCGCCCTGGGCGCCACTGATAATATCGACAATCACCCGGCCAACCGGCTTGCCCGACGCCAGCTCGCCCATCCAGTAGTTCAGCCCCGGCCCATCAATCGCGTGGTTGAACAGGTTCTTATAGACGGAATCAAGAAATCCATCCGCTGTGCCGATACTCGGCGTTGCCAAAAAGTTGTGAATGGAGCGGGTTTCAGACTGTACGGAAAAGCTCTGAGCAATCTCAAGCAGGCTCATACCGCCATTGAATTGGTCAATCCAGAAGTTCAGCCCCGCCGGATCCGGCGCGCGGTCAAAATAACCGACATAAAGCTGGATAATCGGATCGCTTGCAGTAGCCACAACCAAATTCCTGATAAACTCTCGTGAAATCAGACATAATCACACTGGCAAGGACGCCGCAATGTGGCCATTGTCACACTTGAGCCATAATTACAACAGCACGGAGAACCATACATGAAGCTCTCTACCCGCAGCAATATTAACCCCTTCATCGTGATGGAAGTCATGGCCGCTGCCGCCGCGCGTGAGGCTTTGGGTGGGGATGTGCTGCATCTGGAGGTGGGTCAGCCTTCCACCGGCGCGCCCAGAGGGGTGATAGAGGCCGCCCAGCGGACACTGCGCGAAGATCGTATCGGTTATACGCTGGCATTGGGCTTGCCAGAATTGCGCCAGCGCATTGCGCGGCATTACGCCGACCAATATGGGCAGCGCGTCAATCCCGAATGCGTGGTGGTGACGACGGGTTCATCGGCGGGTTTTTTGCTGTCGTTTCTGGCGCTGTTTGATCCCGGCGGCCGGGTGGCGATTGCGTCGCCCGGCTATCCCGCCTACCGTAATATTTTGCAGGTTTTGAACATCGAGCCGGTACTTGTTCCGTGTACGGCGGATAACGGGTTTCAGCCAACGCCGGAACAGCTTGTTCTGGCGGCGCGTGATGCGCCGCTCGATGGGCTTCTGGTGGCAAGCCCCGCCAATCCAACAGGTTCGATGATTGATGAGGCGCAATTCCGCGCGCTGGCCGGCCATTGCCGCGCGCGCAACATGGCGCTGATATCTGACGAAATTTATCATGGCGTTACCTATGGCAAGGCAGCACATACGGCGCTGGAATTTGACGGGAACGCCGTCCTCATAAACAGTTTTTCGAAATATTTTTCGATGACGGGATGGCGGCTTGGCTGGATGATCGTGCCGGAGGCAATGCTGCGCGCAGTAGAACGGATCAGCCAGAACCTGTTCATCTCGCCGCCCACCCTCTCGCAGTACGCCGCATTGGCCGCGTTTGACTGTCACTATGAATTAAAACGCAATGTAGCGGTCTATGCCGCCAATCGGGAATTGCTGCTGCGCGAACTTCCGAAGGCCGGTATCAGCCGCTTCGCGCCTGCCGATGGCGCATTTTATCTGTATGCGGATGTTTCACATTTGACACAGGATAGCGAGAAATTCTGCCGGAGAATGCTGGCCGAAACCGGGGTGGCGGCAACGCCTGGTGTGGATTTTGACCCTGCTAAAGGCCATCAGTTTGTACGGTTTTCTTTTGCCGGATCGACGGAGGTAATGGCAAAGGCGGCCGCGCGTCTGAAAGACTGGCTGACGTAATGGCTTACGCCAGAACGATGCGGTTACGGCCAAGCTTCACGCCTTTGGTGGCGTTGCGGGTGTCAATCACCAGATCAATCGCGCCAACCAGGCCATCATAATCAATACCATCATGGTCGGTGCAGATCAGCGCGACATCATATCGGCCGCAGAAATTATCCAGATGCCATTCCACACTGGGGCGGCCGGCCAGGCGCGGATGCGCGCGGGTTTGCGCAAGCTCGGGCACGAACGGATCATAATAATCGACCCTGGCGCCCCGGTCCTCAAGCTCCTGCATCAATACGAGCGCGGGCGATTCACGCATATCCTCGACATTCTTTTTGTAGGCCACACCCAGCATCAGAATGCGCGCGTCACGCGCACTTTTTGCCTTGCGGTCACTTAGCTCGCGCACCAGACGGTCAATGACCTGATAGGGCGCGCGGCTGTTGATTTCGCCTGCAAGCTCGATAAACCGCGTAGGCACGTCATATTCGCGCGCCTTCCAGGTCAGGTAAAACGGGTCAATTGGAATACAGTGGCCGCCAAGCCCCGGCCCCGGATAGAACGGCATAAAACCAAACGGTTTGGTTTTTGCCGCCTCGATCACTTCCCAGATATTGATACCCATGCGGCCATAGACATGCTTTAGCTCATTCACCAGTGCGATATTGACCGAGCGGAAAATGTTTTCCATCAGCTTTACGGCTTCCGCCGTTGCGGTATTTGAAACCGGCACAACGCTGGGCACGAAGCCCGAATAAAAATCACAGGCGAGCTGCAACGCCACCTCGCCATCGCCACCAACAACTTTTGGAATGCCGGAAGTTTTATATTCCGGATTGCCGGGGTCTTCGCGTTCCGGTGAATAGGCCAGATAGAAATCCCTGCCGGAAACCAGCCCCCCATGCTCCAGCACGGGACGCATGACCTCGTCCGTCGTACCGGGATAAGTCGTGGATTCCAGCACCACAAGCTGCCCCGGCCGCAGGCATTTTGCAATCGCCTCGACACTATTCACGATATAAGTCATGTCTGGTTCGCGATGCGTGTTCAGCGGCGTCGGCACACAGATCAGAATGATATCGGGTTCATTCAGCCGCGTGAAATCTGCTGTCGCCTGAAAGCGGCCATCCACGGTCATATGGCTAAGGACTTCGCTGCTCACGCTGCCAATCGGGGAGACGCCCTGGTTGAACATCGCCACCTTGCCGGCCGCCACGTCAAAGCCAAGAATGCGATAACCGGCACCGTGCACCGCATGGGCCAATGGCAATCCAACATATCCAAGCCCGATAATGCCTATAAGAGCCTCGCGGTTTTCGATTTTTTTGGCGAGACCCTGATGGGGACCGGCCTCCTGCCCATTCATCGTCTATTCCCCTGCCCTGACCGCCGCACATAGCGCATCACAGATACGCGCCGCCACCTCTTCCGGCATATAGGGATGCATGGGCAAACTCAAGACTTTGCGGGATAAATTTTCACTGGCCGGCAGGGATCCCGCGCCGCCGCCATAACCCGCATAGGCTGGCTGCAGGTGCATCGGGCGCGGATAATAGATTTGTGTGGGAATACCGGATTTGGACAGTGCCGCCTGCACCCTGTCACGATGGTCAAGCAGGATCGTATATTGCGCCCAGGCGGACTGATAGCCGGTTGGGCGGGCCGGAACCGGGACCATATTCGACAGACGGGAATCATAATACCGGCTCAGCTTTTCACGGTTGCTGCGCTCCTGTTCCAGGACGGTCAGTTTCACCAGCAATATAGCGGCCTGCAAAGTATCCAGCCGGGCATTCATCCCGATACGGACAATATCATATTTCGCCTTGCCGGTCCCGTGTCCGCGAATGGAGCGCAGTTTCTCGGCCATTTCCGTATCAGACGTAAACAGTGCACCGCCGTCTCCAAAACAGCCCAGAGGCTTGGCCGGGAAAAAGCTGGTTGCAGTCAGCGGCGCAAGTTTTCCAACCCGCACACCGTCAATCGCGCCCGACATGCTTTGCGCCGCATCGGCGATGACCTGCATCCCGTGGGCTGCGGCAACCGCCCCGATACGCTGGTAATCGGCAGGCAACCCAAACAGGTCCACCGCAATTACCGCCTTTGGCCGCAATCCCTTTGTCTGCGAAATGGCGCGCACCAGATCATCCGCATCCAGATTGCAGCTATCTTCCAGAACATCTACAAAGACCGGCGTCGCACCCAGCATCAGGACTGCTTCTGCGGTGGCCGTAAAGGTGAAGCTGGGCACATACACGGCATCGCCGGGACCAATATCCTGCACCATCAGGGCCATCATCAGCGCATCCGTGCCGTTCGAGACGCCGATCACATGCGTGCCACCCGCAAATTCACCGAGCGCGCGTTCAAACTCGGCCACTTCCGGCCCCAGAATGAACTGGCCGTGATCCAGCACCGCATGCATGCGCGCATCTATCTGCGGCTTCAGCCGATGATATTGCGCCTGCAGATCAATAAAGGGGACGGGCGCGCCCATTATTGCGCCGCCGCACTGCGCGGCGTCCCCTGTGCGTCAAGCAATTGCAAACCACCAGGGCTTTCCACATACCGTTCCCCCGTACGGGGGCATACAAGATCATCGCCCAGCCGTTCACCGGACCGGCTGACCCAGCCAACACGCCGCGCCGGACTGCCTATCATCAGGGCATGCGCGGGCACATCGCAGGTCACGACGGCGCCCGCGCCAATCATGGCATAGGCGCCAATTTCGTTGCCGCAAATGATTGTCGCATTGGCGCCGATGCTGGCCCCGCGCCGCACGAGCGTTCGTGAAAATTCATCCTTGCGCTCGATATGCGCGCGTGGCGTCAGGACATTGGTGAACACCATGCTGGGGCCGCAAAACACATCATCTTCAAGCGTTACGCCCTTGAACACGGACACATTGTTCTGGAACTTGCAGCCATTGCCGATCACCACATCCGGGCCGGCCGAACAGTTCTGCCCGAACACACAGTTCTCACCAATGCGGCTATTTCCAAGAATGTGTGAGAAATGCCAGATTTTGGTTCCCGCACCGATTGTCACATTGTCGTCAATGGCTGCTGTCTCGTGCACAAAATAATTGCCTGTCGGCGGGCGATGCGATTTCACGCCAAATTGCACGACCTCACCGCTTTCCATCGAAGACTGTGCGGCATTGAGAACGCGCAGCACACGGATGGCCTCATTCGCATCGGTGCGCGGGGCCTTGCGCGTGGCCATGCTGTGCAGAAAATGATCAATCTCTGCGCCCAATGGTTCGGTTTCATCCAGCGCGACAGGCACCCCATCCGCCTTTGTGGCGACCGGCATGCCATCCTTCCACGCCACCGCATGCCTGTAATGCACCAGCTTTCCCTGCCAGGACTGCGCGTCATCAAACAGCAGCATGCCGCGATCACCAATCACCACCAGCCGCTGTTCCTTGATCGGGTGCAGCCAGGATACATAGATATGGCAGTTCAGACCTGAACGAAATTCCAGATGCGTCATGGTTGTATCCGCAATGCGCTTGTTCAGGAACGCCTGCCCTGTCGCCCAGACCTTTTCCGGCATTTCACCGGCCAACGCCAGGATCATGGAAAGATCATGGGGCGCAAAGCTCCACAGCACATTTTCTTCACGCCGCAGTTTACCCATATTCAGGCGGTTGGAATAGACATAGCGCAATTGCCCGATATCGCCGTCATCCACCATCTGCTTCAGGCGCAGGAACGCCGGGTGATAGTGCAGCAAATGTCCAACCATCAGCACACGGCCACGCGCCAGCGCCAGCGCAGCAAGCTCCTCGGCGTCCGCCGTCTCCAGCGAGATCGGTTTTTCCACGAATACATCTTTACCGGCCCACAGGGCGTCACGCGCCAGTGCATAATGTGTTTCTGCAGGGGTCGCGATGACGCAGGCCGTAAAATCATCGCGCGCCAGAATCGCAGCCATATCGTTCATGTGCAGGACACCATATTGCGCGGCGAGCGCCGCCGCCTCCGGGGCCGGATCGATGATTGCGCCCAGAACATTTTTTTCAGCCAGTACGCGGGCAAGGTTCCTGCCCCAGTAGCCACAACCGGCAAGCGCAATTTTATGGGGGGCGGCAGATGATTTAACCAAAGCAACCTCAGTCAAAATGGCATGACCGCAACGCCTGATACGTCACAGCAGCAATATCCTGAATCTAACGTTAAATTATGAGCAGAAGGTAAATTTATGCGCGCAAACTGGCCGCCATATTACTGTGTGCGCCATCCCGTAATATAATAAAGTGGCGGACCTGGCGCCCGCGACAGCCAGATTGTGGCCTGAACCATGACTTTAGCCCCTGAAGAAAGACTGGCCTGCGCTGCAATATCATAGGCCAGTTTGTGTGACGGACTGCCGCCTGCCCCCGCCAGACCAAGGGCCTGTTTGACCGTATCGGGGGCGCAACAGAGGTCAGCCCCAGCCTCCCGGCAGTTAATGGTCAGGCCTGAACGCATGGCTTGCAGTTGCCTGCTGTCTATATCAGGGAGATCCGCCAATTGATCAAGGCTTTGCCAGGGACCAGAGCTTAACGCTGCCGTTTCCGGATTAAGCGATGCTTGCTGACGGGCCGCAACTGCCTGAGAAAAACGCTCCGCCGCCGCCGGTTTCATCCCCATTGTCACCCCATAGGCGCGCAGCAGGGCAGAAGGCGCCCAATTGAGATCGATGGCCCCGCAGGAATCCCGCACCTGGACAATGATCCTGGCTTCGTCCTCCAGTTGAACGGAAAAGGGCTGCGCCAATGGAAGCTTTTCGCGCGTTACGGGATCAACCAGCGCTGCAATCGCACGGTAGACGCCGGCTTCCGCCAGATGTTGCGCCCGCGCTGCATCTATCCTGTTGGCGGCAATGGCGGCATCGCCGCCACCCATCGTAATCATGCCCGCAACGAACGCGCCAATCAGGATCACTGCCCATACGGCGATTATCAACGCCATGCCATTTTCGCGCGATGTCATGGCGGGGGTGGTCCCGCCCAAACTGCAATTACAAGATCGGGCCAGGGCAATTTTCCGGCTTTGGACTGAACCTGAATGCGCACCAGTGATGGCAGATGTGCAGCATTTTTCCAGTCTTCATGCCAGGCAGGGTCACTACCGCGCGCACGTGGACCATAATATGAAAAGCTGATGCGTTGTGCGTCCGCTACAAGATCGCGTTTTTCATCCCCTGATGAATAAACCAGACGCGCCCCCTGATCGGTTTGCGCAATATGCAGATCAATCATCCGTGGCCCCCCACCGCCCTGCGCAGCCATCGGGTTTGCCACAAAGCGCATGGCGCCGGGTTTTCCGGAAAATATCACCCGGCGATCATACCCATCCTGGGTCACGAATGCTGGCGTTTCACCGATTTGCCGCCGCAGCAAATGGTGCACGGCCTGTACGGCGCCTATTTGGTCACTGAGTGCGCTGGTGCGCGCAGCCGAAGTCATGGCCAGAGGCAAGGCCATGCCGATAAGTGTTATCATCAGCCCCAGCAATGCAAGACTGACGAGCAATTCAATCAGGGTAAAACCAGCCTGCGCAGCACTTCTGGTCATGGACGCACGTGATCCGTAGCCGGAACATCTGCAAGGCGCTGGGTAACGATGCGCACAGGCGCGCCATTATCCGGCGGGGTAACTGAAATACTTACTGTGAAAGACGCAACAACCGCCTTGTCCGCGTCTGGCGCGCGGCTGATCTGGCGTTTCCAGATAAATCCGCCATCCGTGCGGCCAGTACTTTCACCTTCCTCAAGCGGCGCACTGATCCCGGTTTCCGCCAGAATGGATTCCGCATAAAGCAAAGCCAGCCCTGCTTTTGCGGCACGGTCGGTATTACGAAGGCCAACTGTCAAACCACCCAGCAACACGCCCAGTGAAAGCGACAGCACTAAAAATGCAACCACCACCTCGATCATGCCGAAGCCGGAATTATACGATCTATTCAACAAGCGCGGCATGGCCGGTCAGCCAGTCGACGGAAAGGCTGCGCCGCTGTTCGCCCAACAGGAGTGAAAATCGCGCGCGGGTGGCGCTGCCGTCTGGATAGAATATCAGGGGTTCAACCGGCAAAGAAATTTTAATCGCGCGATCTTTTACCAGTTGCCGCACATCAAGCGTAACCGGATCGCCACTGGTAACCGCCGCAGACCGGGCGCGGCGCAAACCATCATACACCTGCATGGTTGCGCCTTCCAGCCGCCCGCGCTCATTCGCCTCAAACAATGCCGGTACAGCGACACTCATGGCCAGCGCAAGAATCACCAGAACCACCAGCAATTCAATCAGAGTGAAGCCACCGTTCATTCCATGATTTTGTCTGTAGGCTGATAAACAGGTCATGGCACGCTGATGTCCGCGTCCTCGTCTTCGCCACCTTCCCTGCCATCTCCACCATAGGACAGTATCCGGTAAGGTGCGCCACCCGGCCCCGGAGATTGGTATACATACGCATTATCCCAGGGATCCAGCGGCAGTTCCGGCTTGTTCAGATATGGCCCGCGCCAGCGCGTGGCGCCTGCCGGGGCGCTGACCAGGGCATTGAGGCCAGCCTCTGCTGTAGGATATTTGCGCATATCCAGCCTGTACAGATCAAGCGCCGCAGCAAAAGTTTCCATCTGGATGCGCGCCGTATCCGAACGCGCGCCGCCAAGATAGCCGATTGCGCGCGGCGCCACGATGCTGATCAGCAATCCCAGCACCACCAGCACCACCAGCAGTTCCACCAGTGTGAAGCCGCGCTGCCGGTTTATTTTCATTTCATGCATGCCAGCCACCCAAACCTATCTTACCACCAGATCATTAATACCCGAAATAGCCCCGATCAGCCCAACAATCACCACCGCCATCACGCCGCCGATCAGCAATACCAGCACCGGCTCCAGCAATGCGAGCAGACGTTTGGCAATGGCGTCAACCTCCATGGCGTAAATATCCGCGAGATGCGCCAGCATCTGCGCCAGCGCGCTGCTTTCTTCACCTACCCGGACCAGTTGCAACATCAATTCCGGGAACAAATCCTGATGCGTCAGGGCGCCGGATAAGGACTGGCCTTCGCGCACCTGTTGGCCAGCGCGCTGTATGCCATCCCTGTACAGATGATTTCCCGCTACAGCAGCAGACAGTATCAGCGCATCCGGCAGACTAACCCCGTTCAGCAATAATTCGGAAAGGCTGCGCGCCACCCGCTCCAGAATAATTTTCATAAGGATCGGGCCAAGCAGTGGCATACGCACCAGACGCGCCTCCATTGCCGTGCGCACAGATGCGTCCTGCAACTTATGCCGGCCATAAAAAAAGCCCGCAACACCAGCCACCAACAGCAACCAGCCATAGCTGCGCAACAGGCCGGCCCCGCCAATAATCATGCGGGTCAGAAACGGCACATCATGCCCAAATCCCGCAAACAGCGATTCAAAACGCGGCACAACAAAAACCACCAGCACCACCAGAGACACCAATGCCGCCCCCAGCAGCAATGCCGGATAGACCAGCGCCGAACGCACCGACTGCGACAACTGCCCGGCCCGTTCCGTATAATCCGCCAACCGGTCAAGACTTTGCCAAAGGACGCCACCTGCTTCTGCGGCGCTGACCAGCGCCCGGTATACCGGGCCGAAGACAGGCCGCCCGGCGGGATCATGCCGTTCCAGCGCCAGTGCGAGACCTGCCCCCGCCCGTATTTCCGTACACAGATCATTGGATAGTGCGGAAAGATGGCCGCCGGGCGCCGCCGCCGCCAGCCGCACCGCGTCGGCCAGAGGCAACCCCGCCTGTAACAGACGCGCCAGAGACCGGGTAAACAGCGCCAGATCGCGGCGCGAAACTGCAACCACCGGAGCGAATCGCCACCATGGGGTCATGCCGCGCTCACCCGCATGACTTCTTCCAGTGACGTAACGCCCCCGGCCACTTTCGCCAAACCATCGGCGCGCAGGGTTCGCATCCCCGCCGCCACAAAAGCCCGCTGAATTTCTGCGCTATCCGCGCGCACCAGAATCAGATTTTGCAGCATCTCATTGGCCGGAATATATTCCGCCACAACAGTCCGCCCGGAATAACCTGTGTGCCGGCAGGCGGGGCAGCCGCCAGGCCCCCATGTTTTTGTCCCCGGCGGCAGGCCAATATCGCATCCCGCCCGTCCGGCAAGCACATCCTCCACCCGGCAATGCGGACACAATTTTCGCACCAGACGCTGCGCCACCACCCCGCGCAGGGTTGACGCAAGCAGATAGGGCTCGATCCCCATATCGGCAAGCCGCGCCACTGCGCCCGCCGCATCATTCGTATGCAGGGAACACAAGACAAGATGGCCGGTCAGCGCTGCCTGAATGGCGATATGGGCGGTTTCAGAATCCCGCGCCTCGCCCACCATGATCACATCGGGATCGTGGCGCAGCGTCGCGCGCAATATTTCGGAAAAGCCCAGACCGATTTGCGTGCGCACCTGTATCTGGTTGACGCCATCGATCTGATATTCGACAGGGTCTTCCACCGAGACAATCTTGACCTGCTCATTCTGCAAACTGCGCAGGATGGCATAGAGCGTTGTCGTCTTGCCGCTGCCAGTGGGGCCGCAGACCAGCATGATACCATGGGGCTGGCTGATCACCCCGCCAATATGCGCCTGTAATTCACCCCCAAAGCCCAGCAGGCCAAGGTTCAGCGGCGCGCGCGTCTGATCCAGCACCCGCAACACCACGCCTTCACCATGCAGGGTTGGCAGAATGGATACCCGCAGATCGACGCGGCGGCCTTCAATGCTGATCAGGCAGCGCCCGTCCTGGGGTTTGCGCCGTTCGGCCATATCAAGGCCCGCCAGCACTTTGATGCGGCCAATGATTGCCGGGTAATGCGCAAAATCCGGCGCGGTGACCGCCGACAGCACCCCGTCAATCCGGTACCGCACCATCAGGCTGCCATCAAATGGCTCGATATGAATGTCCGAAGCCTGGGCGGTGACCGCCCCCGCGATCATCTGGTTGACCAGCCGCACCGCCGCTGCGTCACTGCCCTGTTCGCGTAAATGCTGCACATCCGCTGCAAGATTTTCTGCTGGCGCCGACGGCTGGATTGCCGGTCCGGCGGACCCGTAAAGCCGCAGCAATGCGGCGTCAATGTCGCTGGGAACCCCAACCTGAATGACCGGGGCCGAACCCAGCGCCAGAACCAGGGCCTCGCAGGCCTGCCCATCCAGCGGATCGGCCATGGCGACAACCAGCCGCCCCCCCTCCTCGGCAAGCGGAAGAATGCGCGCCTTACGCAGGAATGCCTGCGAAAGCCGGCCGGGCCAAACCGGAGAGGCCGGAAACCCATCTGCTGTGGCCAACGGCAATCCCAGAACCCGTGCATAGGCCAGAGCCATGTCGCGTTCGGCGACCAGGCCCAGTTGCGTGAGCGCCAGATCAAGCCGCCCGCCACTGGATTGCTGCGCACCGGCCGCACGGGCAAGCTGTTCCGGACGCAGAACCCCGCGCGCCATAAGGGCTTCGGTGATCAATCCCGGAATATCTCCTGCCTGTCCTTTTATTGACACACAAGCTCCTGCATTACACTTTAGGGTCTATTTTTGGCTTGGCCGCCATGCGAATCACATTTTAACGTTGTTAGACTATTGTTCTGGAGTCATCGCGGACTATAAAGGATATTGCGGTGACTGAAATATTTAGCATTTTTAGGGGGCAGCACATGAAAAATTGCACACTGGCGCACAACTGCCTGCTGCCTATGTTTGCTTTGTTGCTGTTGCTGTTGCTGTTTAGCCTTGTCTCGCCTGTTCAGGCTGCCGGGGAGGGGGTGGATGGGCAGCATCTGGGCGTCGCCTCCTGTGCAGGCAGCACCTGCCACGGCGCCACCACGCCAACCGCAGATACAAATGTTCAGCTTAATGAATATGTGACCTGGGTGCGCCGGGATAAACACGCCAAGGCCTATGAGGTGCTGTTAAGCGATACTTCAAAACGCATTGCCCGCAATCTGGGAATTGGCGAGGCCCATACCGCCAAAATCTGTCTGGACTGTCATACGGATAATCCGCCGGCAAGCAAGCGCGGCCCCAGCTTTCAGATCAGCGAAGGTGTAGGCTGTGAGGGTTGCCATGGCGGCGCCCAAAACTGGCTGAGCAGCCACACCGCCGCACCCGCGCACAGCGATAATGTCGCCAAAGGCATGACCGCCACCGATGATCCCACGGTGCGGGCGGGCCTGTGCCTGTCCTGCCACTTTGGCAATCAGGAAAAATTCGTCACCCACCGGATGATGGGCGCAGGCCATCCGCGCATGAGCTTTGAACTGGACACATTCACCCAGCTACAGCCGGCGCATTTTGTCGTTGATGAAGATTACCGCAAACGCAAAGGCGCCATTTCGGGAATCAAATTATGGGCCATTGGTCAGGCCATGATGGCGCGGGAGCATATGGCGGCGCTGGCGGATAGCAAACGCAACCGCGATGGCCTGTTTCCCGAATTTGTGCTGTTCGATTGCCATTCCTGCCACACCCCCATGAGCAGCAAGAACTGGATGCCGCGCAGCAATGGGACGCGAACCCCCGGCATGCCGCATGTGAATGATTCCAGCCTTGTCATGCTTCAGGTGCTGACCAAGGTTATTGACCCGGCACTTGGGCAGGCTGTGGCAGCCAAGACCCGCGCCCTGCATAGTAACGGGCCGGCTGGCATGGGACAGCTTGCAGCCGCAGCAGGCGATCTGCGTGGACTGACCGGTCAGATGGTGACGACGTTTGCCGCAAACGCATTCGATGGCGATATCATGCAGGCCATGCTCAAAGGGCTGGTGCAGGCCGGCCTTGATGGAAACTATAGCGATTATGCCGATGCGGAGCAGGCGGCGATGGCGATAGATACGCTGATTGCAGCAATGAGGACGGAAAAATCTGTGCCTGACGCCCAGTTGCAAAAACTTTCCAAAGCGCTGGATGCGGTTTACGCCGCCACGGCCAAAGACGAGGCCTATCAGGCGGGACGCTTTAACGCAGCCCTTGCCGGAGTGCGCGCAGCGTTAGGGGGATAATTTTCTGATGCAGACGCATTCGGCTGAAGCGGTGGCCGCATCGAAAGACACTATGAAAGACCGGGGCATCGGCAAAGAGGAAAGATTTGTCATCTTTTCCTCGTCACTTGGCACTGTGTTTGAGTGGTACGATTTCTATCTGTACGCCACACTGGCGCCGTTCTTCGCCACATTGTTCTTTCCGCCAGGCAATGAGATGGCGGCGCTGATGTCCGCTTTCGCCACCTATGCGGCCGGGTTTCTGGTGCGTCCGTTCGGCGCACTGGTGTTCGGTCGCGTCGGCGATCTGACGGGCCGTAAATATGCGTTTCTGGTGACCATCATTGTAATGGGCAGCGCCACCTTTGCGGTTGGATTGCTGCCCACATTCGCCGCCATCGGCTGGTGGGCGCCTATATTGCTGGTCAGCCTGCGTCTGTTGCAGGGGCTGGCGCTGGGCGGGGAATATGGCGGCGCGGCAACCTATGTTGCCGAACATTCCGCACATCACAGGCGGGGTTTTACCACCAGCTTTATTCAAACCACCGCCACTATTGGTTTCTTTCTGGCGCTGCTGGTGATCGGTCTGTGCCGCATCTACATGGAAGCAGAGGTTTTTGCGGAATGGGGCTGGCGGGCGCCATTTCTGGGATCGATCATCCTTCTGGCATTTTCGGTCGTGATCCGCCTGCGATTGAATGAATCGCCGGTGTTCCAGAAAATGAAGGATGAAGGGCGGGGATCGCAAAGTCCGTTAACGGAAAGCTTCCTGCACTATCCAAACAACAAATTTGTCCTGCTGGCGTTGCTTGGCGCCACCGCCGGTCAGGGCGTGGTATGGTATACGGGACAGTTCTATGCGCTGTTTTTCATGCAGATCACGCTGAAGCTGGATTTTCTGCTGGCCTATGCGCTGATCGCGCTGGCCCTGCTGGCCGGCACGCCATTGTTTATCTTTTTTGGCTGGCTGTCGGACAGGATCGGGCGGCTAAAAATCATTATGGCGGGCTGCGCCATCGCCGTCCTGACATTTTTCCCGCTGTTCACGGCCTTGACCGATGCCATCAATCCGGATCTGGCGGCGTTTCAACAACGCCATAACATCATCGTCTCTGCGGATGCCGCACACTGTAATCTGCATATTTTTGTTGGGCCCTGGTCCACATTTTCCGACTGTGACCGCGCCCAGGATTTTGTGACCAAGCTGGGGGTTTCATTCCAGCAGCAGGATACGCCTGGGCAGCCAGTCAGCCTGCGCATTGGCAATACAAGGATTGAAGGCTGGGACGCCGCCAAATGGCAGGCTGCTTTCACCGCCGCCGGGCTTCCCGCCAATGCTGACCCCGCCAAAGTTAACTGGGTTGTGGCCGAGCTGATTTTGATCCTCATGATGGTTTATGTGACCATGGTGTATGGGCCAATGGCGGCTTATCTGGTGGAACTGTTCCCGGCCAAAATCCGCTACACCTCGATGTCCCTGCCCTATCATATCGGCAATGGCTGGTTTGGCGGCATGCTGCCCCTGCTGGCCACGGCCATCGTCGCCTCCACCGGAAACATATATAATGGGCTGTGGTATCCCGTCATTGTGGCGTTAATGACCTGCATAATTGGCATGTTTTTTCTGCATGAGACAAAAAATACCGACATATCGCATTAATGAAGGTGCGCCCGCCGTCTACATAGGGTAATGAACAGCCATAATCATACGGGGAGTAGCGCAGCCTGGTAGCGCATCTGCTTTGGGAGCAGAGGGTCGCTGGTTCGAATCCAGTCTCCCCGACCACCCTTCGCCTGTCCGGCCCGGACACATAGGTGACACAACGTACCTAAGACATGGGTGACACCCCCGGATCAAAGGGGTTTTCTATTGGTTGCAGGGTGCGCCGCTCCAGGTCAATTTACCCCAGACCATGGTCCATAAAACACACCAGAACCTCTTGAAATCTGGAATCTATTAGCATAGATTCCAGCCAGTAAATTTCAGTGAGTGTCCCATGGCCCTGTCCCCACAACGTCAATCCCCCTGTATTCAGGTCTGCCAGATGAACCAGCAGACCGGCTTTTGCGCTGGCTGTTTTCGCAGCCAGGAAGAAATCGCGCGCTGGCTGCGCTATACGGATGAAGAACGCGAAGCGGTGCTGAACAGGCTGGGCAAGCGCCGGGCGGATTTTTACGCCGATGGCGGGGAGGTGAATTTCTCACCTTTCGACTACGAATAAGCCAAAATTTAACGCTTATTCCAGAACAGCCGCTCTATATTTGGACAATAGACGGTGATTCTGGAGCGTACTGCTATGTCAAACCGGCTGGGCCTCGCCGCCCTGATGCTGATCGTGATCGCCGGTGGCCTGTTTTTGCTGTTCCAGCAATTCCCCGGTGCGATTGGCAGCGAGGGCGATCAAGCCCGCCTGGTGCAAGGGGTGCTGGTGTTAACCCTCGCGGGAAGCGGTTTCGTTATGGGCTGGAATGGCGGCGCCAGCCTTGCGTTAAAACAGGCCCTGATCTGGGCCGGCACGCTATTCATACTGCTCGCCCTGTTTTCCTACCGGAATGAATTTATGGGGATGGCGGTTCGGGTGGCTGGCGAAACCTTCCCGACCCTGCCATTGTCAGCCACGTCCAACTCCCCCATAGTCACCAAAACACCAAATGGCACGGTCTATTTGCGTGCAATAGAAGGCGGGCATTTTCTGGCGGACGCCACAGTGAACGGAACCCATGTGCGCTTTCTGGTGGACACTGGCGCATCGGTCGTGGGCCTGAGCGCATTCGACGCCCAACGGTTGGGCTTTGATCTGAAAAAACTAAATTTCGATATGACCGTCAGCACCGCAAACGGGAACACGAAAGCTGCGCGCGTAACCCTCAAAGAACTCAGCATTGGATCGATCAGCCGAAAGAATGTGCAGGCGCTTGTGGCTCGCGATGGTGAGTTGGAGCAATCCCTGCTGGGCATGTCGTTTCTAAACTCCATCGGCAGCTTTGAAATGGGCGACGGTGTGCTTATCCTGCGCGATTAACTTTTGCTATCTTTCATGCCTGCACGTAAAAACAATTCATTCTCACCCAATAGGATGCAACCATGTTCCCCAAGCCGCAAGCCGATCTGAAATCGAACACACCTGAATTTGAAGTAACGCCGCTGGCCAAGGCAACGGGCTTTCGCGAATATGACGCGCGCTGGCTGTTTCCCCAGGATGTCAATCTGATGGGCATTCAGGCGCTGGGCATGGGCATCGCCACGCAAATGAGCCGGCTGGGCGTTCGCCCGGCGGTGGTGGTCGGGCATGATTACCGCTCCTACAGCCAGTCGATTAAATATGCGCTGATCACCGGGCTGATGGCGTCCGGCTGCGAGGTGTTCGATATTGGTCTGGCGCTGTCGCCGATGGCCTATTTCGCGCAGTTCGCACTGGACGTTCCCGCCGTCGCCATGGTGACCGCCAGCCATAATGACAATGGCTGGACCGGCGTAAAGATCGGCATGGAGCGCCCGCTGACCCACGGCCCGGACCAGATGGCGCAGTTAAAGGAAATTGTGCTGTCCGCCAGTTTCATTGAAGGGCGCGGCGCGTATAAGTTTGTGCCCGATCTGCGCGCGAAATATCTGGCCGACATGACCCAGAATTTCAAGCTGAAGCACAAGTTAAAAGTGGTGGCGGCGTGTGGCAATGGCACCGCCGGTCTGTTCGCCCCCGACGCGCTGCGCGCCATTGGGGCGGAAGTTGTGGAGCTGGATTGCGGGCTTGATTTCACCTTTCCCAATCATAATCCGAACCCGGAAGATATGAAAATGCTGCATGCGCTGCGCGATGCGGTGCTGGCGGCGAAGGCGGATGTGGGGTTGGCCTTTGACGGCGATGGCGACCGCTGCGGCGTTGTGGACAATGAGGGCGAGGAAATTTTCGCCGACAAAATCGGCCTGTTTCTGGCGCGCGATTTTTCCGCGCAGTTTCCAAACTCAACCTTTGTTGTCGATGTAAAATCCACCGGCCTGTACCAGACCGATGATGTGTTGCGCGCCAACGGCGCAAAGATCGATTACTGGAAAACCGGCCACTCGCACATGAAGCGGCGCGTCAAAGAATTAAATGCGCTGGCCGGTTTCGAAAAAAGCGGACATTATTTTTTCAACCCGCCGTTCGGCCATGGTTATGATGACGGGCTGGTGTCGGCGCTGGCCGTGTGCCGCTTCCTGGATAACAATACCGGCAAAAAAATGGCCGATCTGCGCCGCGCCCTGCCCATGACCTGGGGATCGCCCACCATGGCCCCGTTCTGCCCCGACGAAACCAAATATGGCGTCGTCGATAAAGTCTCCGCCCATTATGTAAAGCTGGCGGCGGATGGCGGCAAACTGCTGGGCCAGAAAATCCGCGAAGTCGTTACCGTCAATGGCGTGCGCGTCGTACTGGAAGACGGCACCTGGGGCCTCGTGCGCGCCTCCAGCAACAAACCCTCGCTGGTCGTCGTGGTCGAAAGCCCCGTATCAGAACAGAAAATGCGCGACATGTTCGTCGAGATTGACGCACGGCTGAGCACGTTCCCCGATGTGGGGGAGTATGATCAGAAGATTTAATGCATATACATGCCGCCGCCGACGCACATTGTGTCGCCGGTGATATAGCTGGCTTCTTCTGACGCCAGAAACGCCACCGCGTTGGCGATATCTTCCGGCAGGCCCAGGCGGCCAAGCGGCACCCCGCCAACCAAAGCCGTACTTTGCGCTTTCGGCATGGCGTCCAGAACTTCATGCAACAGCGGGGTGTCGATGGGTCCGGGCGCCACAGCGTTGACGCGGATTTTATGCTTCGCCACTTCGCCCGCCAGCGCGCGGGTCAGAGCCATAAGGCCGGCCTTGGCGGCGGCATAGGCCGCACCTTTCGGATAAGAAATATAGCCCGCGATAGACGCGATGTTGACGATGGCCCCGCCATTGCCGGCCTTGATCATATGCGGCAGCGCGGAACGGCACATCTGGAACGGCCCCTTCAGATTTACATCAATCTGCAAGTCCCATTCCTCATCGGTGATATCAACAAGTTCGCGCACAATGTCGTTGCCCGCATTGTTGACCAGAATATCGATCTTGCCGAATTTCTTCATGGCGGCGGCGACCAGATTATCGACCTGCCCCCTGTTGCGCACATCGAACTGCACGCCGATGGCCTTGCGTTGCAGTTTTTCAATCTCGGCCACTGTGCCCGCGATGCGGTCCTGGACCATTTCGCCGACGGCGATATCCGCGCCCGCCTGGGCAAGCCGGATGGCGATCGCCTTGCCGATGCCCTGCCCCGCGCCGGTGACGATAGCGACCTTTCCGCTCAGATTAGGCATATGATTCCCCCCCTGTTGTTAAAGCAAATTTTGAACAGATTGAATAGCCTCACCCTCGGTGTCACCCCGCACTTGTTGCGGGGTCCAGGGTTCCAAACTCAGGCCTTTGCGTGTGCCCCTGGACCCCGGAATAAATCCGGGGTAACAGGCCGAGATTGGGGCATGATTGCCCCTGAAATCATCGCGCCGTTAGCTAAACTTGATGACCTGGCGGGCCACTTCGCCCTTGCGCAGGGTTTCAAAGCCCTGATTGATGTCCTTGAGCGCCAGCGTGCTGGAGATCATTTCATCGAGGTGCAGCTTGCCGGCAAGATAGAAATCCACCAGACGCGGCATATCGACGCGGAAGCGGTTAGAGCCCATCATCGAACCTTGCAGTTTCTTTTCCTGCAGCAGTTCCGCGCCATGAATTTCGATCATGGTGCCGACCGGGATCATGCCAATCACGGTGGCTGTGCCGCCGGTACGGACCATCTTGAAGGCCTGCTCGGCAGTTTTCTTCAGGCCGATGGCTTCGAAGGAATAATGCACGCCGCCGCCGGTCAGTTCACGCACCATCTTCACCACATCGCCTTCGCCGGCGTTGATGACGTCGGTCGCGCCAAAAAGTTTGGCCAGGTTCAGCTTGGACCCTACCATGTCAATGGCGATAATGCGCCCCGCACCGGCCAGCGCCGCGCCGTTAATGGCGCTAAGGCCAATGCCGCCACAGCCCAGAACAGCAACCGTGCTGCCCGGTTCGACCTTTGCCGTGTGGAACACGGCGCCAACGCCGGTCATCACGCCGCAACCGATCAGCGCGGCGCGGTCCAGCGGCATGTCCTTGCGAATTTTTACGATGGTGTGTTCATGCACCAGCAACTGTTCGGCATAGGACGACAGGTTGATAAACTGGAACATCGGCTTGCCGTCCATGGTCAGACGCGGCGCTTCTTTCGGACCGCGTTGCGTTTCCGCACCGGTGCAGCGCGACATATGACCGGTCAGGCAATGCTCGCAATGGCCGCAAAATGCCGACAGGCAGGTGATGACATGATCGCCCGGCTCCACATAACGCACATCCGAACCCACCGCTTCCACGATGCCCGCAGATTCATGGCCCAGCACGCAAGGCAGCGGATAGGGATACAGCCCATCAGCGATATGCAGATCGCTGTGGCAAATACCTGCCGCCACAGTGCGGATCAGCACTTCGCGCGGGCCGGGTTTCGAAATCTGCACATCTTCGATGGTCAGTGGTTGCTTGGTTTCACGTAATACTGCCGCTTTCATGCGGATTCTCCCTGTCTGAATATTGGTATTGGTCTGGCCTGATTGTGCCTCGCGGCGGGTTCGGGGTCAACCGATAGATAGTGCGTCACTGTTCCCCCAAAGACAGCAAGGCTGCATTGCCGCCCGCAGCGCTTGTATCAGTTGATCGGGTGCGTTCCGTGGCGAAGCGGTGCAGATAGCGCGGGCCGCCCGCCTTGGGGCCGGTGCCCGACAGGCCTTCCCCGCCAAAGGGTTGCGCACCTACGACGGCGCCGATCATGTTGCGGTTGACATAAATATTGCCCACCCGGACCCGGGCGCAAATCTCTTCTATTCTGGTCTCGATACGCGAATGGACGCCCAGCGTCAGACCATATCCCATCGCATTGATCGCAGCGCACACTTTATGAAGTTGATCCGCACGGTAGCGCATCACATGCAGGATGGGGCCAAAAACCTCTCCCGTTAAATGCGCCAGCCCGTCAATCTCAAAAGCGCGCGGGGAAAAATAATACCCCTGCGCCAGATCAGGCGGCAGTGGCGTTTCAGCAATTAATTTTCCAATGCCGGACATGCGCGCCGCATGGGCATTGAGTGCGTTCAACGCCTGCGCATCGATCAGCGGGCCGATATCCGTGTTCAGCCGCATCGGATCACCAATCCGCAATTCCGCTATCGCGCCCGCCAGCATTTCCAGCACCCTGCCGGCAGCGTCTTCCTGAACGAATAAAACCCGCAGGGCCGAACAGCGCTGCCCGGCACTGTTAAAGGCGGAACGGATCACGTCATCAACCAGTTGTTCCGGCAGCGCGGAGGAATCGGCGATCATCACATTCTGCCCGCCGGTTTCCGCAATAAATGGAATAATCGGCCCTGGCCGTTCCGCAAGCCGCAGATTGATCGCGTGGGCGACTTCGGTTGAGCCGGTAAAGGCGACCCCTGCAATCCGCGCATCGCCGGCAAGCGCCGCGCCGACCAGTTCTCCCGCTCCCGGCAGCAGGTGCAAAACCTGTGGCGGCACACCCGCCTGATGCAACAATTGCACGGCGCGATGGGCGATCAGGCTGGTCTGTTCCGCCGGCTTCGCCAGCACCGCATTCCCCGCCGCCAGCGCCGCCGTCACCTGCCCGGTAAAAATCGCCAGCGGAAAATTCCACGGGCTGATGCAGCAGAACACACCGCGCCCATGCAGCGAAATTTCATTACGCTCGCCCACCGGCCCCGGCAAGGGCAGCGGCGTATCAAATTCCGCCCGTGCGCGCACCGCATAGTAGCGCAGAAAATCCACCGCTTCGCGGACTTCAGAAAGCGCATCGGGTAGCGTCTTGCCAGCTTCGCGCACGCAGAGCCCCATCAGCTCCACCCGGTTTACCTCATACAAATCTGCGGCGCGATCCAGGCAATGCGCCCGCGTATTTCCGCCCAATGCATCCCAGGACGGGGCTGCGGCGTATGCACTGGCCAGTCCGGCCTCAATCGCTGCGTCATCGGACATGGCCAGATGCCCAACCACGCGGCTATTGTCGGCGGGGTCATATACGGTTTCACGCGGGCCTTTATGGCTTATTCCGTCCACCAATGGCCCGGCCTGGTGCGGCGCCTTGAGGCTCGCCTCGATCTCCTGCAAGAGCGGCGTCAGCACCGCCGGATCGCTCAGCAGAACGCCAGCGGAATTACGCCGTTCCTCTCCATACAGATGTTCCGGCAACGGAATATGTGGATTGGGGATGTGCTGCAATTCTGCAATGCCCGCACAGGGATCGCGCACAATATCCGCGATGGGCGCGGCGTCATCGCTTAGCCGGTTGACAAAAGAACTGTTCGCGCCATTTTCCAGCAGCCTGCGCACCAGATAGGCCAGCAGATCCTCATGGCTTCCCACCGGAGCATAGATGCGGCAGGAAGTCCCATGCGCCTGCATCACGAAATCATGCAGCGGCGCGCCCATGCCATGCAGCCGCTGAAATTCAAACTCAACCGAAGATACGCCCCGATCCGCGCCGGTCATCGTCAGAATCGCCGCCACGCTGTGCGCATTATGGGTGGCGAATTGCGGTTTCAGCCAGCCGCCTGCCGCAATCATGCGCGCCGCGCAGGCCAGCCAGGAAACGTCCGTCGCCACCTTGCGCGTAAACACCGGATAGGCGGCAAGCCCGCGTTCCTGCGCGCGTTTGATTTCGCTATCCCAGTAAGCGCCCTTGACCAGACGCACCGGAACGCGCGCGCCGCTTTGCTTCGCCAGTCCGATCAGCCAGTCCAGCACGGCGGGCGCGCGCTTTTGATAGGCCTGCACCACCAGGCCAAAGCCTTCCCACCCCCCCAGGCCCGCATGAACAGTAGAAAACACATCCAGCGTAAGGTCCAGCCGCTCAGATTCTTCCGCATCAATCGTCAGATCAATATTCGCCGCACGGGCCTGGCCCGCCAGTTGCGCCAGCCGGGGCGTCAATTCCGCCATGATCCGCCCGGCCTGCGCCTGTTCAAAACGCGGATGCAGCGCCGACAGCTTGACCGATATACCGGGTGCATTCAGCCCTCCAGAAATGCTCAGTGTACGGATTGCATCCGCATAAGCCTGAAAATGATGCGCTGCCTGATGCGCCGTGCGCGCCCCTTCGCCCAGCATGTCAAACGAATGGTGGTAGCCGTGCGCTGCATCCACTTTCGCATGTGCAACCGCTTCATCCATCGTGCGGCCCAGCACAAATTGCCGGCCCATAATGCGCATGGCGTGCAGCAGCGCCTGACGGATAACCGGTTCGCCGCTGCGCGCAATCAGACGGCCAAGGAAATTTCCGGCGTCACGCGTTTCCTCCAGCCGCACAATGCGCCCGGTCAGCATCAAGCCCAAAGTCGACGCATTCACGAACCAGTCATCCGAATGACCAATATGGCGTTCCCAGTTGGCGGGCGCGATTTTGTCGCGGATAAGCGCATCCACTGTGGCGCTATCGGGAATGCGCAACAGCGCCTCGGCCAGGCACATCAGCGCCACGCCCTCTTCGCTGCTCAGCGCATATTCGCGCAGAAAAACATCAATTCCACCCGCCGGGCGGCGATGGGCGCGGATATGTTCGACAAGGCCTGTCGCAAGTGCGGTTACCCGCGCCGCCGCTGCGTCCCCCAGCCGCGCCTCGGCCAGCAGCGCCGTTACAGTTGCTGCCTCGTCCGCCAGATAATGTGCCGAAATCGCCGGTCTGGACATGATGACGCCTCTTTCTAGTGACTGGCTGAAAGCCTATTTTACCTCTATAAAGTTCCCAAATTATCATATTACCAACACGGAAACCCTTAATGTCCCAGTCCCCGTCACCCCTGATTGAAAACCCCATTGCCGCCTGTGCCGCCACATTGCCTGCCGCCGAAGCCCTGTTGCTGGCGGCGCGCGAGGCTGTACGCGCCCTGCTGAGCGTAAAAGGCGCGGTTTCCGCCGATCTGCTGGAGCAGAACCAGTTTCAGGCGCATGGGCTGGCCTGGATGGCGACCTATGTGGAAAGCCTGCGCGAAATGCATGGCTGGGCGCAGCGCCTGCAATCCGATGGCCGCTTTGGCGAAATGGAATCCCTGATTTTGCAAGCCGCATTCGGCGAATATCTGTCCCAGATGGCAGGCGGCATCCCGATGAACCAGGGCGAGGTGGTGCGCCCGCAGGATATGGGGGTAACCCAGGCCCAGGAAAGCACGTTTTTATTCAACGATGCGGTGAATGTCCTGATCCGGCGCGGCAACACGGCGGCGGTGCGCGAACGCATTGCGCAGCTGATTAGCGACAATAGCGGCGCCATCACCTTTGGCGATACGGGGCTGGATGAAACCCACGCCATGATCCGCGAACAGTTTCACCGTTTCGCCGAAGAACGGGTCGCGCCCTTCGCCCATGACTGGCACATGAAAAACGACCTGATCCCCATCGAGGTCGTCAACCAGATGGGCGAACTGGGCGTGTTCGGCCTGACCATCCCGGAACAGTTGGGCGGCCTTGGGCTTGGCAAGATGGCCATGTGTGTGGTGTCGGAAGAATTAAGCCGTGGCTATATCGGCGTCGGCTCGCTCGGCACTCGCTCAGAAATCGCCGCCGAACTGATCATGGGCAGCGGCACCGACGCGCAGAAAGCCTATTACCTGCCCAAACTCGCCAGCGCGGAAATTCTGCCGACCGCCGTCTTCACCGAACCCAATACCGGTTCCGATCTGGCCACCCTGCGCACCCGCGCCGTAAAACAGGGCGATGTGTACAAGATCACCGGAAACAAAACCTGGATCACCCATGCGGCGCGCACCGACATGATGACGCTGCTGGTGCGCACCGACCCGAATGAGGCGGGTTACAAGGGACTGTCCATGTTCCTTGCCGAAAAACCACGCGGCACAGACGATAATTTATTTCCGGCGCAAGGTATGACCGGCGGCGAAATCGAAGTGCTCGGCTATCGCGGCATGAAGGAATATGAACTGGCGTTTGACGGCTTTGAAGTGCCCGCCAAAAACCTGCTGGGCGAAAAAGAAGGAGAGGGTTTCAAATCGCTGATGAAGACCTTTGAAAGCGCGCGCATCCAGACCGCCGCGCGCGCCATTGGCGTGGCGCAATGCGCGCTGGAACTGGGCCTGAAATATGGCCAGGAGCGCCTGCAGTTCGGCAAACCGATTTACAGCTTTCCGCGCGTCAGCGGCAAGATCGCCTGGATGGCGGTGGAAATCATGATCGCCCGGCAACTGACCTATTATTCCGCGCGCCGCAAGGATGACGGCCAGCGCTGCGATCTCGAAGCCGGCATGGCGAAACTGCTGGGCGCGCGCATCGCCTGGATGTGCGCCGACAACGCGCTACAGATACATGGCGGCAACGGCTTCGCCCTGGAATATCCCATCAGCCGCGTTCTATGCGATGCGCGCATCCTGAACATTTTTGAGGGCGCGGGCGAAATTCAGGCGCAAGTGATTACGCGAAGATTGCTGGAGGAATAGCCTCTGGCGTTTGATAAATCATTCTTGACTTATAGAAAGAACATAAGCAGAACATAAAATAAATACCGGATGTGTGGGCGAATCGTCCGCCCGTGGTTAGTGTCCTTTCATTCCAGCATTGCAAAATGATAAGAACGATAAAGGCCCAGAAGTGGCGATTGATTTACTACCCGAATTTGTCCGCAACAACTATGAGGTCCATGAATGGAAGCATGCCTGCGCCATTCTTAAAAATGATTTTTCTGCTGAATGGGACGATCTGTCAAATGTGCTTACGGATTTTCGCTGGTACAGGAGTTGGGTGAATGTTGGCGGTGGCAGAAAATCCAAAATTTCCAGGGCCATCGATAGTGAGTTGTACAAACGTGGATGGATTGAGAAGAAATTCGATACGGAAATTTTAGTCGATGACAATAAGCTCGAGTCTCCTACCCACTCGGTAGACTGCTTCAAAAACCGGGTCGCGCTGGAGATAGAGTGGAACAATAAGGATCCATTTTCGGAATCACCAAATCCCTGTATGTTGAGGACTGATCATGAACAAGAACGTTTCTTCGACATCGGTTTCATCGCAAGAGCTTTTGCAAAACCTGGACAAAGACCGGTTTAAGACAATTCTGGCGGATCCTCCCTGGCGATTCCAGAACCGTACCGGAAAAATGGCGCCCGAACATCGGCGTCTGTCGCGTTATGATACCATGACGCTTGAAGATATCATGAAACTGTCAGTCGAAGATCTTGCAGCTGAGACCGCACATTTATATTTATGGGTGCCCAACGCTCTTCTTCCGGAAGGTCTTCGCGTGATGGAGGCTTGGGGGTTTCAATATAAAAGCAATATTGTTTGGCATAAGGTCCGCAAGGATGGCGGCCCCGATGGCCGGGGTGTCGGGTTTTATTTCAGGAATACTACCGAACTGGTGCTTTTCGGCATACGCGGTAAAGACGCTCGAACGCTTGCGCCAGGGCGTAGCCAGGTGAATATCATCCGGACGCAAAAACGCGAGCATTCCCGGAAACCGGATGAACTATATAACATTGTCGAAGCGTGCAGTCCCGGCCCCTATCTGGAACTATTTGCCAGAGGTTCCAGAAAGGGATGGAAAACATGGGGAAATGAGTCCGAGGATTATTATCCCTCATGGCCCACATATGCTAACCATTCCCAAAGCGCGACTGCTTTATCCGCCGGAACGATAGATACTTTATAATACTTATCTACTCCACCCCTGGAACCCAGGGCCGTTGGCCGCGTTTTTGCGCGACGATTTCCACATTTATGCCATCGCCGTCGAACCATATTGCGTGGCTGCCGCCAAAATATAGATCGCGCGCGTCAATCACCAGGCGCGGCCCCTTGCAGCGATATGCAGCGACACTGGCGATCACGATGCTGGCGCGCGCGCAATCCTCGTCCAGCGCAGTGGCGTTGCGCACGAACGCAACCGTCTCACCAGTGCGCACCGTGAACATACACCCCTGCGCATCGCACGCGGCAAACGGATCGTCGCGCACCGTCAGTAGACGCCCCATCAGGCCTTCCTGTTTGGCCCATTCGTCGGCTGCATGGCGGGCCGCCGTTGCACTGTTCACGACCAGATCGCCAGACGCATTGCGCACCGCGATCAGGCGCCCCTGCCCTTCCACCAATATATCCGGGCGATAGGACGCCCCAATCCACCACACGAAAAGTCCCAGCGCCATTGGCGCAAAGCCCGCCCATCGCCAGCCGCGTTCCCACAGACAAAGCCACAGCCCACCCCCAACGATCAGCAGCAATACGGCGTCCGGCGCCTGCCCCACCGCCATGACGGCGCCGGGCAGCCCCGCCACCCAATAGGCGATCTCAATCACCCATTGCACGCCCCAGCCCATGGGCCACAGCGCCAACCACTCCAAACCAAATGGCATCAACAGGAATCCGGCAATGGCGCAGGGCATAATCACAGCGCCCGTCAACGGCACCGCCAGCATATTGGCAAGCAATCCGTATACGGTGAAACGGTTGAAATGAAACGCCGCAAATGGCGCGGTGGCAAGACCAGCGACAAAGCTGGTGGCCAGCATGGCGAACACATATTTCGCACTGCACCGGAACCAGCCATCCTCGCCCGTGCTGTAAGACAGTTGCGCGCTGAAATTTTCATACAGCGCCACCAGTGCAATCACGGCGGCAAATGACATCTGAAAGCTGGCGCTGAGCAGGCTTTCCGGCGCCATCAGTAAAATCACACTGGCGGCCAGCATGATCGTGCGCATGGAAATTGCCGTGCGATCCAGCATTACCGCCATCAGCACCAGCCCCGTCATGAAAAAGGATCGCTGGGTGGGGATCGATGATCCCGAAATCAGCAGATACAGAAACGCCCCGATCATGGCGAAAGCGGCCGACCATTTTTTGATCGGATAGCGCAACGCCACGGGTTCAATCAGCGCCAGCACCGCGCGCAGCGAAAAAAACAGAATGCCCGCCACCATGCCCATATGCAGGCCGGATATCGAAATCAGATGCGCCAGCCCGGAATTTTTCATGGCGTCATTTACCGGATCGGATATGGCCGCCCGGTCGCCGGTCATCAGGGCGGCGGCCAGCACCCCCGCATCGCCGGGAATGCCCGCAATCACCCGCGCCGTCAGCCGGTCGCGCAGGGCAGTCAGGCGAAGCTCCATACGCTGAACAAAATTGTCCGGACGTAGGGCGGCCACCAGACGCGGCGGCGAAATAATAAAGCCAACCGCACCAATGCGTTCAAACCACAACATGCGGCCATAATCAAATCCGCCCGGCGTCACCGGCCCCGGCGGCGGCATCAATACCGCGCGAAGCTGCACCCTGTCGCCCGCGACAAGGTTCGCATCGGCGCGGGCCTTGCCGCTCAGGCGCAACCGGATGCGGGCCGGAATTTGTCCGGGCGTAAGCCGGTCAATTGTATCCGGCGCGATAAGATAGCGCACCCCATCATCCTGGCGTTCCAGAGCGATCAACTGTCCCGATATATTTACCGGCCCCAGCCGCGTCACAATCAGCGGCGCATCCCGCGTGAAGCTGCGCCATTGCACCGCGCTGAACCCTGTCGCGATCAACATCAGGCCTATCAGCAAAAGCTGCAAACCCGACCGGTGGCGAAAAACATAAACCGACGCCGCCAGCAACCACGCTGCGACCACGCCCGCATAGGCTAATGGCTCCCACGGCAACGCAAAATAAATTCCGATGCCCACCGATAATAACACCGGCAGCCAAAGCGCCCAACGCGGACGATCCGCCAGAAAACTCTCGCGGACACCTGCCCAAACGGACGCAATGGATAGTTCCGCAAGCCGCCGCCGCATGCGTACACGCATCCCCGGCGCGACTATTCCCACCGCCACCTGCAATACCCCTACTTAACCCCTGGACGGCAAGTGTGCTAAGCATGGCGGGATTAATCAACCCCTTGTGAGAATCGCTGTTATCCATGCCCCAAACCCGGCCCATCATTACCCGCTTTGCCCCGTCGCCCACCGGCTTTCTGCATATTGGCGGTGCGCGCACGGCATTGTTCAACTGGCTGTTCGCGCGCCATCATGGTGGCACATTTCTGTTGCGCATCGAAGACACGGACCGTGAACGTTCAACCCAGGCGGCCATCGACGCGATTATAGAAGGCATGGCCTGGCTGGGGCTGGAGGCCGATGCGCCGCCGATTTTTCAGTTTGCATTGCGTGCACGCCACGCCGAAGTGGCGCGTCAGTTACTGGCCGTCGGCAAGGCCTATCACTGTTATTGCACCCAGGACGAACTGGAAGCGATGCGTGAAACCGCCCGCGCAGAAGGCAAGCCGCCCGTTTATAACGGGATGTGGCGCGACCGGGATCCATCCAGTGCGCCCGCCGGTGTGCCGCCCGTGGTGCGCATCAGGGTTCCGCAAACCGGCGATACTGTGGTTGATGACCAGGTGCTGGGGCGTGTCAGTTTCAGCAATACGCAACTGGATGATTTCGTTCTGCTACGCAGCGACGGCACGCCCACCTATATGCTTTCGGTCGTTGTCGATGATTATGACATGGGCATAAGCCATGTGATCCGGGGCGATGATCATTTCACCAATACGGCGCGGCAATTACAGATTTATCACGCCATGGGCTGGGCAGAACCGGTGTTTGCGCATCTGCCCATGATCCTGGGGCCGGATGGGGCGAAACTTTCCAAGCGTCACGGCGCGCTGGGCGTGGATGCCTATCGCGATATGGGCTATTTGCCCGATGCGATGCGCAATTATCTGTTGCGCCTGGGCTGGGCGCATGGGGATGACGAAATCATCTCCACAGAACAGGCCATCGCATGGTTTGATCTGGCGGGCATTGGAAAATCCGCCGCGCGGTTTGACTTTGCCAAGCTGGAAAACCTCAATGGCGTTTATATGCGCGAAAAGGCGCCCGACGCCCTGTTGCCTGAACTTCTAAAGACCCTTGCCCGGCTGAACGGGAAGGAAGTGGACCCAGCGGGGCGCGCACGGCTTGAAACCGCCCTGCCCGGATTAAAAGAACGCGCCACCAATCTGGTGGAGCTTGCCAAAAATGCAGGCTTTTTGTTCGCACAGCGGCCACTGGCAATAGAAGAAACAGCCGCTAAACTGTTAACGCCGGAGGCGCGCGGACGCCTGAAGGGGCTGGCTGTGGCGCTTGCAGACCTGAACGTCTGGACGACCGAAACCATTGAGGCCTGCATACGCGAATTTGCCGGGGCAAACGGCATGAAACTGGGCCAGGCGGCGCAGCCATTACGCGCCGCGCTCACCGGTTCCACCACGTCACCGGGAATTTTTGACGTCCTGTTCGCCCTGGGACAGCATGAAACTATTGCCCGCATCCGGGATCAGGAAATTTAAGATAATTGTTTATCTCTTGTGCAGTGCAACAAATGTATGATTAATATCTGTGCGATAGTGTCGTAGAGTGGGCGCTTGAAACCACCGTAAAAAGGAGTTTTGGATGAGCAAGGCGAAAACAACTGCAAACGCGAAACCGAAGGCAAAGACTGTAACACCGGCAGCGGCAAAGAAAATCAACTCCGTCACACTAACCTATGGTGGCAAAACACTGGAACTGCCGGTCATGCATGGCAGCGAAGGCCCCAGCGTCATAGACGTCCGCAAACTTTATGCCGAAACCGGAATGTTCACCTATGATCCCGGCTTCACCTCCACCGCAAGCTGCGATTCAAAAATCACCTATATTGACGGCGACGCGGGCATCCTGCGCCATCGCGGTTATTCCATTGATGAACTCGCCATAAAAAGCGACTTCATGGAAACTTCTTATCTTTTGCTGGAAGGCGAACTGCCCAACAAAAAGCAAAAGGAAAAATTCGTCCGTGACATCACCATGCACACCATGCTGCATGAGCAGATTATCACGGTGTTCCGGGGTTTTCGCCGCGACAGCCATCCAATGGCCGTGATGTGCGGCGTGGTTGGCGCCCTGTCCGCGTTTTATCATGACTCAACCGATATTAACGACCCGCATCAGCGCATGGTCGCCAGTTACCGCATGATCGCCAAAATGCCGACGATTGCGGCGCTCGCCTATAAATATTCGCTGGGGCAGCCCTTCGTCTATCCGCGTAATGAACTCAGCTATGCAGAAAACTTCCTGCATATGTGCTTTTCCGTGCCGGCGGAAGAATACAAGGTCAATCCGGTGATTGCGCGCGCCATGGACCGGATTTTTATTCTGCATGCGGATCATGAACAGAACGCATCGACCTCAACCGTACGTCTGGCGGGTTCATCCGAGGCCAATCCTTTTGCGTGTATCGCGGCCGGCATCGCCAGCCTGTGGGGGCCAAGCCATGGCGGCGCCAACGAAGCGGCGCTGAACATGCTGCAATCCATTGGCTCTGTGGACAATATTGGCGAGTTTATCGCCCGCGCCAAGGATAAAAACGATCACAGCAAACTGATGGGCTTTGGCCACCGCGTATACAAGAATTATGACCCGCGCGCCACGGTAATGCGCAAAACCTGCCACGAAGTGCTGGGTGTGCTGGGCATCAAGCATGACCCGCTGTTGCAGATCGCAATGGAGCTTGAGAAAATTGCGCTGAATGACAAATATTTCATCGACCGTCAGCTCTATCCCAATGTTGATTTCTATTCCGGCATTATTGAGCGTGCGCTGGGCTTCCCGCCCTCCATGTTCACGGTGATTTTTGCTGTTGCCCGCACGGTTGGCTGGGTTGCGCAATGGAACGAAATGATCACCGATCCCGGCAAAAAAATCGGCCGCCCCCGGCAATTGTACCAGGGCGCCAATGAACGCAAATATGTGCCACTGGCATCGCGCAAGTAAAATGGCGTCTCGCACGCAAAAAGCCCGGCCAGAAGTGGGCGGGCTTTTTTATTAGAGCATTTCACTATTTGACTGAAGCGCCCCGCTTAAGCGTCAATTGCGAGGAACAAAGCGACGTGGCAATCCACCAAGCCTTCGCAAGAAGGCTACGGCTGGCAAAGGGACCGCAAAGTCAAGGGAATGTGCGGGCTAAATGGCGCCATGCCAGCAATCTTCTATTCCGCTCGATCCCCCTTGAACCCTGTCGCCAGCACATAGATTTCTTTAGAATCGGCGCGGCTGGCTTTTGGCTTCACATGCTGCACTCTGGTGAACATCTGTTTCATGCGGGCCAGCAGTTTGGCCTCGGTTCCGCCCTGTAATACCTTGGCGCAAAACGTGCCGCCGGGGGCCAGCACCTCGCAGGCGAATTCATAGGCCAGATCGCACAGCGCAATGATACGCGCATGGTCGGTCATTCTATGCCCGGTGGCGGGCGACGCCATGTCGGAGAGCACAATATCCACATCGCCCCCGAGCGCCGTGCGGATGCGTTCCGGCGCTTCGGGCGACAGAAAGTCGATCTGCATGAACTGTGCGCCGGCCACCGCATCCATTTCGTTGATATCTACCGCCAGAACTTTGCCCGCACCTGTGCGCGCCACACATACCTGGGTCCAGCCGCCGGGCGTTGCGCCAAGGTCCAGCACGCGCGCCCCCTTGCGCAACAGATGATGCTGATCATCGATCTCCAGCAGTTTGTAGGCAGCGCGCGATCGATACCCTTCGCGCCTGGCCGCCGCCACATAGGGATCATTCAACTGGCGTTGCAGCCAGCGTGTTGAACTCGTGCTGCGCTTGCGTGCGGTTTTTACGCGGACGGTAAGATCACGTCCTGCGCCACCGATCCTGTCATTGATCCTGTCATTCATAATAGGGCCGAGCGGCGGTCGTCCTGTCGCATCAACATGGTCAAAATTCCTTCACGTAATCCGCGATCCGCAACCCGTAGACTATTGGCCGGCCACAGATCGGTAATCGCCTCCAGTATGGCGCACCCGGCCACCACCAGATCTGCGCGTTCCTGCCCGATACAGGGCACCGCCACCCGCGCATTATAATCCATCCCGGAAAGCTGCTGCGCCACCGCACGTATTTCCGGCACGGATACCCATACACCGTCCACCAGGCTGCGGTCATAGCGGCGCAGCCCCATATAGACCCCTGCCAGTGTCGTAACAGTGCCGGACATGCCCAGCATCTGCACTGCACCCGCATCGAAATGCGGGCGCAGATTATGTTCCTGTTCAAACCCCCGCAGATGTTCGCGCACCTCGGCGACCATTGTTGCGTATGCGCCAGGGGAAATTTCCAGACTGCCATATTTCTCAGACAGGCTGACAACACCATGCGACATGCTGGTCCAGGCCAGAATATCGGGATTGCGCCGGTTCGTCAGATCAAGCCAGATCAGTTCCGTGCTGCCGCCGCCCACATCAAACACCAGCGCGTGACGGCTATTATGATCCAGCAATGGCAGGCACCCGGCCACCGCCAGACGGGCCTCTTCAGCCGGGGAAATGATGTTCAGCTCAATGCCTGTTTCCGCCAGCACTTTGGCGGCAAACGCCACCCCGTTCGCGGCCTGACGGCAGGCGGCGGTGGCGACATTATGGGCGCGCGACACGCCGCGCCGCTGCATTTTTTTGGCGCAGATTTCCAGGGCTGAAATGGCGCGGTCCATGGCGGCGGCGGACAATTCGCCCGACTGCCCCAGCCCTTCACCCAGCCGTACAATACGCGAGAAAGCATCCACCACGCGAAACCCCCGCCGTGTGGGTTTGGCGATCAGCAGACGGCAATTATTGGTGCCCAGGTCCAGCGCGCTATAGGTATGCGGCCAACGCCCGAGTGCACGGGCCGCATTTTTCCTGAAGCGCTGACCTGGACCCGTGGTTTCTGTGCGCACGCGATCCGTCACCGGACCAAACGCGGGCTTACGCCCACCGCGCCCGTCCGGCGCTCCGATTTCATTAAAAGTTAACCTGACTGTAGCACTCTGGGGGGCCAGAGTACAAAGTGATAGTTGACAAAATGTGTCCGCTATCACTAAAGAAACAGACTATCTGGTGCTCGCGCCCTGATGGGGGATAGTTTAGCGGTAGAACTCTCGGCTCTGACCCGTGCAACCTTGGTTCGAATCCAAGTCCCCCAGCCACCAGTTTTCATTAGCGCGCATGGCGCGCTTAAGAAAACCGAGTGTCCTCCGAAGCTCCTCTTGGAGCGTAGGGGGACTTCCAGATGTGTAATCCACCACGCGATTGAGCAATATTTACAGTTGCACCCAAAATGGGCGCAAGCTATATAGACCCAATGCGGATAATTGCCCGGCGGACTTTGCAGGATTTTGTTAAATCTCTAACCGGGCATAAAGACCGTCCGGCAGTCAAGGCCGCGCTGGACGCCTGGTTCGATGAAGTAAGAAAAGCGAACTGGGAGAATATGTCTGAGGTTAAGCGCCTTTATGCGACGGCAAGCGTAATAAATGCCGGACGGATTGTATTCAACATCAAAGGCAACGCTTATCGGCTGGTGGTGGCCGTTGATTTTGAAAAAGGCATCGTCTGGATCAAATGGATTGGCTCGCACAAATCCTATGACCGGATTGACGTAACAAAGGTGGAATATGGCGGCTGAACTGAAACCCATCCGCTCGGAGGCGGACTATAAACGGGCGTTGACCGAACTCAGGAAGCTGTGGGGCGCCAAGAGCGGCACGCCAGCGGGAGACCGCCTCGACATATTGGCGACATTGATCGACGTCTATGAGGCGGAGCATGCTCCAATGGACCCGCCAGACCCTATCGACGCCATCAAATTCCGCATGGAGCAACAGGGCCTGACCCGCAAGGATATGGAAACCATCATTGGAACGCGCGCCCGCGTCACCGAAGTCCTGAACCGCAAACGCAACCTGTCAATCGCCATGATCCGGCGATTACACGAACAGCTTGGCCTGCCCGCCGAAATTCTCATTCGCCCCACACGCGGCAAAAAAACGGCGTAATAATTAAACCTGCTTGTGTCAGCTTACATTCCTGATCACCAACAAAACCGGAGGATAAAATCATGATCGGATACGTGACCCTGGGCGCCAATGATTTCGCGCGCGCGGCAAAATTTTATGATGCATTATTGGGCACGCTTGGCGCCAAACGCGCGATGGATATGGAAACATTCATTGCCTGGGCTACCGCGCCGGGACAGCCGATGCTGTCCATCATCAAACCCTTTGACGGAAAGGCGGCCACCGTCGGCAATGGCGTGATGGTGGCGCTGGCGGTGGACAGCCGCGCCAAGGTCGATGCCGTGTACAAAAAGGCCATGGAACTGGGCGCGAAAGATGAAGGCCCGGTCGGCCCACGCGGCGACGGCTTTTACGCCGGATATTTCCGTGATCCGGATGGCAACAAACTGAACGTGTTCTTTATGGGCTAAAATAATTTGTGTACGGATTGAATTACCCCGCCGTCGTCATTGCGAGGCGCGAAGCGCCGTGGCAATCCAGGCGCCAAGATCGCAGACTTTTCGGTGTGATTCCTGGATTGCCGCGCCTGCGGCTCGCAATGACACAGCGGGTCGGCGCGCCTACCAGTTGAACTGGGTGCGCAACGCCACGGCGTTGAAATCCTGACCGATCTTCGCATTGGGGCCGCCATTCGTCACACTATTGTTGGAATAGGCACGGCGATCAATGTCTGCCAGCAGATAGTTCAGCATGAAACGGACATTGCGGTTGGGGTACCAGTTGACGCCCAAGGTTACGATATCCTGCTCGCCGCCGCGAACACAATCGGTGGCCGCACCCGGATTAAGCGTAGTGCTGCCGCCCGCCACCGCCAAAGATAAGAGCGATACCGCGCCAAGCAGCGCCAGGCTGGAAAATTTCAAGGTTTGTAAAGTCACACGATATTCCTTCGATTTATGAGCGGAAGCCTGTCCCCTGTTTTCAGAGAATCATCACCGCCACGCCGTCACGCCCCTTTTCCCGGCATATACAGTCAGCCTGCACTATGGTTAATAGAAATTTAATCATCAGCCCGTGACACAAAAAACGCCGCATGTGCCAATAAAGACACATGCGGCGTTGAATATAATTGCCGGATTAGATCAGCTGACCCTGCCCGTGCGAGCAGATACTACACTACGGCAAGGCCCTCTTGCTTTGCTCTGGATCGCCACGTCGCTGCGCGGCTCGCGATGACGCTGTAGTGTATTGACCTAAAACAGAAAGACTCTAGAAGCTGTACTGGGTACGCAGGGCAAGGGCATTGTAGTCCTGACCGATCTGCGCATTCGGGCCACCGGCAACCCCCACCGGGTTGTTCGGATAGGCCAGACGGTCAACATCCACAAACTGGTAGTTCAGCATAAAGCGGACATTGCGGTTCGGGTACCAGTTGACTCCCAGTGTCACAATATCCTGCTCACCACCACGGACGCAGGTAGAGGTGACTGCGGCAACCAGACCCGTGCCGGAGCACGTTGGCCCGCCGCTGGTCCCATCATTCAAATCGACCGCGCTGTAACGCGCCGCCAGTTCAATCACACCGAGAGAGTCGCCAAAACCAAACGGACCATTGGGACGCGGTGCGCCGAACGAGGCGTTTTTGATGTCGTAGCGTTTGGTTTCGCCGGTCACGATCCATGATGTCTGAACATACCAGCCATCAAAATCAAAGCTGCCCAGGTCGGCGGCGCCCGCCGCGTTAGCCCGCTGACGATCCAGTTTGTAATGATAATATTCGCCCTGAACATAAAAGTTTTTCCAGTTGGCGCCCAGTTCCGGGCCAACCACATAGCCATCTTCAACAGCAAGGTTGCCAGTTGATACCAACCGTGTGCCATCCACACGCAGTTCCGGGCGGTCCTGCAGGTTAAAGGCTGAAGAAGCTTGCAGGCTTCCCGGAAGCGGCCCCGGAATTGCCGCCGCGACCTGAGTGAAATTGAAAACCTTCGTACCCGATGCACCGATATGAATGTTGGTATCGGGATTGGGGGCAAACAGGTACGCCGCACGCGCAACCAGATTGCTGGACTCATCCGGCAATGCAGCGCCGCCGGAAAGGGTCACAGGATCCCTTGTATAGTAAAGCGACCCGAAAACATTGTTGGTGTTGCCGCGCACACCCACTGCGGTACGGCCCTTCTGGGCGCCCATCGAGGTCGCCAGATTGACCGCCGACGCGCGCTCTATAAAGGTGGTCTCGTTCGAGCTGGTTGAATCGTCCATGGTCATTGGAACCTGGATTGCGCCGATCTGGATGCGCAGGGGCTTGATGCCCGTATAGCCCAGGAACATATTTTTGATGTTGCCGCCGCCCTCGCCACCGGAACCGCCGAAATCGTAAGACACATGATATTCAAAATCGCGCATGAACTTGCCTTCCATGCCAAGTTCTGAACGGCGGAAATTGCCGCCTTCATTCAGGTCGCGCCCCGGCGCGATGCTGGGCAGATTATTGTCGTCCTGATCATAGGTGGCCATGTCGAAATGCATGCGCCCGCGCAGCGCCATTTCAAACATGCCGTCACCTGTGCGTATGGTCGGGCGGCCATTCTCAAACTTCAGTTCAACGGCGTCCTGCTTGGATTTGATCTCGCTGATCTTGTTTTCCTGAACAGCCTGAACGGAGTTAATTTTGCGCTCCAGCGCCTTGATCTGGGCTTTAAGCGCGTCAATTTCGCTCTGGTTGACCGGAGCAGCCACAACTGGCGCAGCCATCAACCCTGTCAACGATGTGGCGCCAAGCAGAACCAGTCCTGCAAATTTCAGTGATTTCAATGTCATACGATACCCCTTGATACAAAATGAAAACCAGGTCCGCAGAATGCTGAACCATAGTTGACTGCTGTCTCATGCAGGTATCAGGGGCACATGACCTTTTATTTACAGTTCGGTTAAGAAAAAATTACAGAGTGACGCAGAGCGCCCTGGAATGACGCTTTTATAGCTCTGTTTTTCGGGAGGGATTGGGCTAAATGGCCCGGCGAACCTCGCCTGGCACGGGCTGTGGCAAATCTGCGCCAATATCCAGAAATTGTGCGGCAACGGCTACCATATGCGCAGGAGCATCCATCATTGCCCCTTTTTCACCCCGCTCCACCATGACCACCGATCCTATCAACTGGGTAATCGCACCGTCGCGGTCGCGCAGCGGCAGGTAAATGATCTCGGCAATAAACGGGGTGTTATGCCTGGATTGAAGCTTTTCATAGACAAGTAGTCCGCATGGGCGATCTCGAACCATATTAATGCGAAGCCTGGCCTTTGTACGTTGGTGTGGCGCAATATGATCAAATAAATTCGAACCGGTCAAATCGATCCCCAGCTTATCTGCGCAAGCCGTGCCGGCAAGGCGATAGATGAGCGTTCCATCCGCCCGGTATTCGAGTATCATCAGATTGGGAAGCAGGGGAAGTATCGCAGCGGGCTTTATATCCGACCGGTTGGGTACAATTTCCCGTCCCCTGATGCTACACCAATACTCAAACAGCGATTGCGTGTTCGATGCAACACCGCTAGGTAAGGCCAACTTCTCCAGTGTGTGCATAGCCCACCCTCAAAAAACGCTCACAGCATTGTCCACAGACAATTTACAGTGTTTTATTAGTACATCATTATAATTAATTTTGTGTAAAGCCATTAATTCTCACAATTTGGTTATCTGAAGCAGAAGAGGAATATATTTATCCACATGACTAGAAACATTAATGGATGTGAACAAGTTCAGCCGCTGCACATTATCGGTGGCGGGTTGGCGGGCTGTGAGGCCGCCTGGCAGGCGGCACGCGCCGGGATACCGGTTGTTTTGCATGAGATGCGGCCCAATAAAGGCACCGAGGCCCATGAAACCGGTCGGCTGGCTGAAATGGTCTGCTCCAACTCGTTCCGGTCCGATGATCACCAGACCAGCGCCGTTGGCCTGTTGCACGAAGAAATGCGCCGCGCCGGGTCACTGGTCATGCAGGCCGCAGACGCCAATAAAGTACCGGCGGGTTCAGCGCTGGCGGTAGATCGCGAGGGATTTTCCCGTAGCATCGAAGCCGCCCTCGCCGCCCTGCCCAATGTCACGATCGAACGGAACGAGGTGGCGGGATTGCCGCCCGCTGAATGGCGACAGGTTATTATTGCCACCGGCCCGCTCACCTCAGCCCCGCTGGCGGAGGCCATTTCAGCGCTTACAGGCGCTGAATCCCTGGCCTTTTTTGACGCCATTGCCCCAATCGTCTATGCTGATTCCATTGATCTGTCACAGGCCTGGTATCAATCGCGCTATGACAAGCCAGGGCCCGGCGGCACGGGCAAGGACTATATTAATTGTCCCCTGGATGCCGGCCAATACGCCGCCTTCATAGACGCGTTGATTACCGGCGAGAAAACCACGTTCAAGGAATGGGAACGCAATACGCCTTATTTCGAGGGCTGTCTTCCCATTGAAGTGATGGCCGAACGCGGGCCACAAACACTGCGCTATGGCCCCATGAAGCCGGTTGGGCTGACCAACCCGCACCGCCCGGAAAAGTCCCATGCGGTGGTCCAGTTACGCCAGGATAATGCGCTGGGCACCCTGTATAATATCGTGGGATTTCAGACCAAGCTGAAACATGCGGAGCAGACCCGCATCTTCCGCTCCATTCCGGGATTGCAGAACGCCCGTTTTGCGCGCCTTGGCGGCATTCACCGCAATACTTTCATCAACAGCCCGCGTCTGCTGGATAACCGGCTGCGGCTGAAAGTAATGCCCCGATTACGCTTTGCCGGACAGATTACCGGTGTTGAAGGCTATGTGGAAAGCACCGCCATTGGCTTGCTGGCAGGCCTTTTTGCGGCAGCCGAGATACAGGGCCGGGATATGCCGCCGCCCCCCGCAAACACAGCCATGGGCGCGCTGCTGCAACATCTGACGGGAGGTGCGGCGGCGGACAGCTTTCAGCCGATGAATGTCAATTTCGGTCTGTTCCCGCCCATCGACGCCCCAATGACGGCGGATGGCAAACGGGTGCGCGGCAAGGCAAAAGCCCCTGCGCGCAAGGGCTCCTTTTGTTCCCGCGCATTGCAGGATCAGCACGAATGGCTGGCGTCGCTACCTATAATCGCCGCCGCGCCATAGCCCATATCAGCCGCGACTGGTGCCGGAAAGCCGGTATCGGCGCCTGCGCCGCAAACGGATCATAATCAGAACGCGCGATCTGTTTGAGATAGGCCCGCGCCAATGTCACAGGCAACAGGGCTGGCAGTGCCTGGCGCGATGGCTTGGGCAAAACCTTTCCCACGGCATCCAGATGCAATTGCGCCTGACCGGCAAGGGCCAGTATAACCCGGCGCAACGCCGGAGACCTGCGATGGGCATACACATCCTCAGCCGATAGCCCTTCCGCCTGCATCAGATCGACGGGCAAAAAAGTCCGCCGCTTTGCGGCGTGAAACCCGATAGCGCGCAACAGCCCCGTCAGTCCCCATGCCAGCCCCGCATGCCGGACGGCGGCATCAGGAACCCCGCCCCCCGTAAGACCCAACGCCAGACGCATCAGGCCTGCGGAAGTTGCATCCGCATAGCTTTCCATTGCTGCCATTGACACGGGTGGTGACAGCTCAAAATCCCCGGCATGGGCGTCAATCAATGTATCAAAAGGCATTCGTGGTAGGCCACACTGCTGAATGGTAACGTCCAGCCCCTGTAACACCGGGTGCGCCCGCACTCCCTGCCCCGAATAGACCGCCTCAATGCCCTCACGCCACCATTGCAGGCGTATTTCACCCAGCAGCGGTTCGGACACCATGTCCCGGATACGGGCAATCTCAAGATTAAAGGCATAGAGCACGAATAAATGCCCGCGCGCCGGTTCATCTGTAAACAGCGCCGTCAAGAACCGGTCATGGTCACCGTTCCGGACCAGTTCACCGCAATATGAAAGCTGATCCGCCACCCTTCCCCCTGTGTCACTAGAAAATCATTGCTATTCTCTTAGCACGAAAAATTGGCTAACTTGCCGCATGAATATAGTTGTGTAAAAAACCGGCCAGGTGATTCTGCCTGGTGTAAAAGGGGGAGGAGTGAACTTATGGCGTCAATTCTGACATCGCTTCAGAACACTGTGATCGCGGCATTCGTGCTGGCGGCAGTGGTATTGCTGATTTCTGTTTCATTGCTTGGTGTTACCGTGGACCATGCTTTCGGCGCATTCGTGTTCCGTTGGCTGCATGTGATTTCCGGAGTGATGTGGATCGGCCTGCTGTGGTATTTCAACTTTGTGCAAATGCCAAGCATGCCCAAAATACCTGACGAGCAAAAACCTGCGGTCGGCAAGGTTATCGCACCAGAAGCGCTGTTCTGGTTCCGCTGGGCCGCGATGGCCACCATCGTCACCGGCATTATTCTCGCGTCGATGAATGGCTATCTGCTGGATGCCTATACGCTGGGCGCAAGCAATGGCTTCGTAGTGTCCAAGAACATCCTGATCGGCCTTGGCATGTGGCTGGCCACAATCATGTGGTTCAATGTGTGGTTTGTGATCTGGCCCAATCAGCAAAAGGCCCTCAATATCGACAACAAATTCCCGGATCTCGCTGCGCCTGACAAGGCCGCCGCAGCGCGCACCGCGATGCTGTTTTCACGCACCAACACCATGTTATCGGTGCCCATGCTGTTCTGCATGGTCGGGGCGCAAAACCTGCTTTAGGTGATATGATTTTAGATTTGTCCACCACCCGCCTGCTCATTGTCATTGCCCGGATAAACCGGGTAATGACAATTATGGGGGAAAGACAAACGATCAAACCTGAAAGCATCATGCTTTAAGGCAAAAAAGCATCATGCTTTAAGGCAATATGAGATTTTGATGATCCTACACCAGAATCAAAAAAGGGCCGCTCTGATGAGCGGCCCCAGACTGCTGACAAAGTCAAGAAAAGCCTGGCGGCGCGCCGGGCTTTTTGATTCAATGGGGTATGTTGAAAGAACCGATAGCCCAGCAAACCGAACTTGAGATGGTCAGTCTCGAGAGTTTGGTTCCACGTGATCATTTGTTGCGCAAGATCGGCGCGGTGATTGATTTTTCTTTCATCCATGAACGTGTTGACGGGCT